>JABLTT010060002.1_pt1 | contig 249597 bp, 214 predicted proteins | sample 7160061 | NCBI WGS metagenome assembly JABLTT01 (sample SAMN14651232, study PRJNA627086) | human gut metagenome | isolation source: feces | host: Homo sapiens | reverse complement strand
GAAACCAATTCGCTCAATATTCCCTTGGCAGGCTGTATCTGGACGGCAGAGAAAATTTCTCCCCGGATACCCGGCAGGCCGAAAAGTGGCTTACTCTCTCCGCAGAACAAGGAAATCAATTCGCTCAATATTCTCTTGGAAAGCTGTATTATTATGGCAGAGGCATTGTTGCTCTTGATCCGGGAAAAGCGTATCTATGGCTCTCTCGTTCCGCAGAACAAGGAAATTCCTTTGCGAAAGTGTTATTGGAAAAGGAGGCGTATCAATATCAGACCGTGAAAAGAAAAGTGACGCATAATATCGGTTATTTGATCTCTAAGCTTTCCAGGTATTTGAATAACGAACAGGAGAAAAAACGAAGCATTATGCTTTATGAGCAAATGGAACAGCAGCTCCAGGCAGAATTAGAGCAGTAGAAAAGCGGAACAAATTCCGCTTTTTTCAACTGTTCCAGGTGGCGGAACCAGTTCTGCCACCTGACAGTTGTAAATCCACCTACAGCCTCTCGCTTAACCTATGACCACTCGCTTAACCTATGAGCTCTCGCGCGTTTCGCTGCCAAAAATGCTCTATGGCCGTATTACCGTTGTATTACATTTGGAATTATATGGTAATTTTTGTATTACAAACGTATTTTTCCGCTGTCTTTTTGACCCCATGAAAACGCCAGGCTTTGCCTGGCTCCCCAAAGAATTTGGGGACAGTTTTCCCTTATGCCCTTTCTATCTGCGTTCCGCAGTAGAAAACCGATTCCCCGCACCTGCGTGCGGGATTTCAGTTAGGAGTGATAGTATATGCCGGATTTGAAAATCCGCAATGTAGACAAGCTGGTAATTGCTAAACTCGATCAGGAAGCCGCTGACCGCCATATGTCACGAGAAGCATTTTTAAGAATGTATCTGCAAAACCTCGCCGTCCTGCATGAGCTTACTCAGCTTGACGATAAGTACCAGCGTATCCTTGCCGTCAACGCAGAGGCTTTGGCTTCCGTAGCCTCTGAATTGCAGAAGCTTAGACATTCTTTAGAGAAAAAGGAGGATTAACCTATGATTCATTCCCCATGTTCATTTCGGCTTTCTGAGCAGGCTTACAATTATCTTTGCCGCTTTGCCGCCGAAAATGGCCTCAGCAATACCGCCGCAATGGAAAGAATAATCTGTGAACATCAGAAATACCAAGGCCGGGAATCTGATATCCTTGCACAAAAAGTAACCGATCTGCTGGAAGAAAAATACAAGAATCTGTTCACCAGAATCCGGCTGGCCTCCACAATGGCGGATCGGCGCACAGAGGTAATTGTCGAAATCCTCAATTCCATTGTTTATCATCTGGAAGCAGAGGAATCCTACAGCACCGAAATCATGAAATCCGCTATTGTAGCAGATTCAGAAAAAACAGTAAAACACAGAATAGCACGCTTAAAACAGGTTAAGGATAATAAAACATAAAAAGCGAAACTAGTTTCGCTTTCTTCCCTCGATTCAGGAGGGCGGAACCAGTTCCGCCCTTTCTAGCTTTTGAGGACAAAAAAAGCACCGGGCAACTTCATTTTCCCGGTGCCTTCTTATTTTGCTTTCTTGAATAGCGGAACAATCTATAAACTTGCATTATCAGCCCAATCTAACCACTTATTGACCGCCCTGCGTGTAATACTGGATTCTTCCTTTAAAATCGCCGTATCTTCTTTTAAATCGGAGATATCCTTTTTTACTGGTTCCAATTCTTTTTCATAATAGCCCGTACAGCTTCCAGCATTTCTTTATCTACCATTATTAATATAACACACCCAGGGAATTAAAGCCTTTTTTCTGCTTCTTGCACCAAAAACTCTAATACCGCTAAAATTCGTTGCTGTTCATCAGTCGGCAAATGCTTAATTCTTTCCGATATCAAAGAAGCCTTTGTCTGATATGAATTTTTTGTCACATCTTCAAATATCTGATCCGGAGAAGCACCAACTTCATCAATAAGCAAAACCAATTTTTCAGGACTTGGAAAACTTATTCCTCTTTCTATAGATGATAGGTAATTCTGTGATATCCCTACTCTTTCAGATAGTTCGTCCTGAGTTAAGCCGACCTTTTCCCTAAAAACTTTTATTTTCTTTCCGACTGACTTTTTTACACTTTTGGTATCCACGTTATACCTCTCTTTGTTTATTTCCGCTATGATTAGTATATCTGTTTTTAAGATATTTAGAACAGCCTAGACAAGATAATCATCTTGTCTAAAGATATAATTTGAAGTCTCTTTGTTGACATTCATTCACAATCAAATGATAATTAAAATATCTTAATTAACAATATTCATCTATAAAACAATGTTTTTTAGGAGAGACAAAAGTGTTAGCTGAAAAATTGCGGCTATTGAGAGATATACATGATCTCACACAAAATGATTTAGCGGAAGTGATAGGCGTTGATCGTTCTACTTACGCTTATTATGAGTTAGGAAGAACCGAACCATCTTTAGAAAAGATAAGGGTACTTGCTATCTTTTATCAAGTATCAGTAGATTTTTTATTGGATTTACCTCCTATTGAAAATAATCAAACTCAGAAAAGAGTGGAAACCTTATTGTCCTACCCACCAGACGCCAATTATAATACTTGTAGTTCTTACACCGCTTATCTAACGAGACAAAAAACAAGCGCTATGATCCACCAGTACACATACAACAATTACAAAAAGAAAAATTAAGAAAAACGGAGAAAACACGAGATAAAAAATAAAGAGCCTAATCACAATATATTGTGGTTTGGCTCTTTGTTTTTTCCTTCTCAAAAAGAAGCTAATTTGAAATAATCGCTGATCTTGGGACTTGACTTTTTTCGTTTTCTGGGGGGATGCGACTATACAAAATGGTAGTTTGGAATATATTAAAAAATAAGGGTGGAACCCGTTCCGCCTTGTTTGCTGTAACTCAAAAATTCCTTCAAAAAGATCCCATCAGCTCCGATCTAAAAATCTAATGAGTTACAAGAGAAATATTTCCATTATCTATGACAATAAGAAAAGGACCCGTTGCAGCAATTTCTATTTTGCAACGGATCCTTCTATTATAATTGATAGCCTGACATCGGTTCTCATCAGGAAGCCATCCCCTATACTTTGTCGATAATGTTGTCCGGGTTTTGTACGTAAATATTCTTTATGTATTGCGTTGGGGAAAAGCCGGTGATACTTTTAAATACTCTGCTGAAATAGAACTGGTTTTCAAACCCTACTCTCTGGGCGATTTCGGCTATATTCATGCTTTCAATTTTAAATAAGTCGATGGCCTTCTGAATTTTAATATGATTTTTGTATTGGGAAATGGTCATCCCCGTTGCTTTTGAAAAAGTACGGGAAAGATAGGCATAATTCAGTCCCAGCTTTTTAGAAATTTCTTGAGAACTGATATTGTCGAAGGCAGTGCTTTTAACCAAGCTAGTAATCCTATTAACAATGCCGTCGTTTCCCCGACCGGTAACAGCGCTGTCCAATTCTACCAGACTAAGAAAGATGTTTTTCAGTTCGAGACTTAATCTGGCTCGTACCAAGCGCGAGCTCGAGGCATAGTTCACTGTCATGTCCTGCATAGAAAGCATCAGCTTTTCCGCATCGTAAGGCGGGATATTGAGCCTTTTGGGAAGAAGCATTATTTCCATATTAGGATTTACAGTGTTTTTGGATGACAAAATACATCTTCTGGTATCACAATGGTCACAAACATTGTTGTAAAAGTGGACATAATACCAACCGGTTCCATCATCGGCATAATATTTCGAGGTGTGATGCAGACCGCTTTTCAAAAAGAAGACGTCGTTTTTTTGAAGCGTATACTCTACCCCGTCTTCTTCCACACGGAAGGCGCCGTCTAAGATAAGTAAAAAAACGTTTGGATCCATCACTCTGTCAGGATGAATCCAATGAACGGTATTTGTAATTTTTCCCGCTTCGCAGATTTCCAGTTCCGTTTTGCAGCAAAACTTAATTCGATTTGTTTCCATAAAAGGCAGCCTCTTTTCAGCAAATGTCAAAAAAAGATATATATTCTAATAAAATATGAATGGATAAACAAAATTATAATCGATATAATTTTGAATGTAAAGAGAAAACTTATATAATTTTTTCATTTTAACAGAAAAATATATCTATAACGGCTATTAAAAGGTTGTTGTTTATGTGTTTTTTGTTCACATCCACTCCTTGTAAAAAACACCTCTTTCGCAGTTTTTATATGAGAAGCGACATTGAAAAACAAGATTAAAAAGTCAAAATTTTTGATATTTCTTGAAAGGAGCAGTGTGAAAATGCAGCTAAAAAACCACGATCTCACAATAACGTTGAACGAAAAAGGCGCGATTCAAAAAATTGTGGATCGCAAGCTGAACCGCAGTTATCTCGAAGTAGAGCAATTTCTCAATTTATTTCGTTTGTGCGTCCCCTCCCCCCAATGGGATGGCCGCTATGCAGATTCCAATTCCAGCCAGGCGGACTTTGCCCAGGAAGAGGATGGAAACGTTTTGGTGACATTCCAAAATTTTATTGCAGCCGACGGAAAAAGCCTAGATATTACAGCAACGGTTTGCTATTTCCTGGAAGGCCGAAAATTAAAGTTAAGCATCCAGGTGGAAAACCGCAGCGGCTTCACCATCAGCCAAGTTTTGTTTCCCATGCTCAGCGGTTTCGCAGATAAAGGAAAGACTATGCGGATGTACGCCCCTGAACAAGCGTTTCTAACTCAGGACCGCATTTGGGATCCATTCGACACAGGAAATAAAAATCATAAAGGCTGGACCCGGAATAATAACCGGCACGACGTCAGATATCCTCAGCTTCTTTCCACCGCATGGCTGGATTATTCCGACCAAGCCGGCGGAATCAGCATAGAACAGCGCAGCCAGGCATTTGATATCTGTGATTTCGGCGTGGAGCATCTCATCCGAAAAGATTCCAGCCACGCCAAAAACAACCTCCGCAGCCTACAGATCGCTTTGCAGTCATCTCCCAATATTGAAAGCGGAGAAACCTGGGAAAGCCCTGAATTTGTGATTTATGTCCATGAAGGCGACTGGCACGAGGCCGCCGCCTCCCATCGGGAATGGCTGCGAACTATCGTCAAAACGCCGGAATCCAGTCCGGAATTTGAAAGCTCGCTGGGCTGGCACTTTTATTTTATGAAGCAACAGGACGGCACTGTATTTCACGACTATAACGATCTTCCTAAAATGGCGAAAGCGGCTTTAGACGCAGGGATCCATTATATCATGGTTTTCGGCTGGTTTCAGGCCGGGCATGACAACGCCTATCCTTTCGGCTATTATGCCAATCCCGACTGGGGCGGAGAAAAGGTTCTGCAGGAAAAGCTGGCGGAGTGCGAGGCGATGGGGTGCCATGTTATCCCGTTTTTTAACGGAACTCTGCTGGATATTTCCAGGAAGGAATATGAGGCAACCGCCAAAAAATGGCCTGCAGTCGGCAGGACCGGCGAGCCCTATTGTGGAACGGATTTTTCCCGGACCAATTTCAATTTAGGGTTCCGGAATGCTATGCTGGATACCACGGACCGCAATATGACACTGCTGGATATCTGTATTACGGCGCCTGAGGTTCAAAAGTGGTGGAAGGAAACCGTTACGCGAATAGTGCACGAATATGGATTTCACAATTTACAGCTGGATCAGATCGCCCATAAATCTTACGTCTGTTACGCTCCTGACCATCATCATGAAAAGCCTCAATTTGCGTATACAAAGGAATTGGCGGGTTTATTGACGGAAGTACGGCAAATTGTCAAAAAGGAAAACCCTGGCGGCGTGATGATCGGAGAAGGCTGCAGCGACCTTTGCGGCCAATTCATGGACGGTTTTTGGAATTGGAACCAGCTTCACAATCACCCGGAAATTCTCCGATACAGCGCGCCCTGGCTGAACTATTCCCATGAACTGGACGCTAATGAATATGAGGAAGCCAACCGGTGCTTCGCTGAAAAGATCCTGATGGATTTGAAAATTGAAGGCGGGGACGGCTGTCTGGCGGATTATCCAAGCTTTACCCGTCACTTGAGAGAGCTTTCCAAGCTAAAAATTTTACTGAAGGATACTTATATTCGCGGCGAATACCGCCATTTAGACGGTATCCGTCGAATGGAGAAACGCAAGGATGTCCTTCTTCGCAGCTATGAAAACCCCGCAGCCAGCAAGCGATGCGTGATTGTCGCCAATTTAACGGATCAAGTCACCCGGGCTGAATTCGAATTGGAACTTATGCCGCAAAGCGTCGCCATAGCGGGTACGAAGCTGGGAAGGGCCATACTCAGTCCCTCTCAGCTGATGGCCTTCAGCCTTCGGCCGTACGAGGTAATGGCAGTAGAATACCAGGTATGAATCATGGTAATATTATATTTTTCCGCATTTATAGGCCATGGGTCGCCTTGTCAACGCGGCCGATGATTTGAATAGAACCTCGGCTTACAGCCTAACGGTATTTTATATTGGGAAACTCGGCTTCCTCATGCATTGTCATTCAGGAAATTCGATGGAGGAGTTGCTAGGGGACGGCCGATAAAAAATATTCAAAAGGAGAGAACGTCATGAAAAAGTTACTTGCCCTGTTCCTGGCCGCTTGTATGCTCGCCACAGCCGGCTGCTCTAACTCAGGAGGGGGAACCTCTCAAGCCGGAAGCACTGATCCGGAGGGGGGAAGCTCCGCTCAATCCCAAGAGGGGGAAGACGGCGTCAAGCTGACGATGTCTTATTGGGGATCCACCGTAGAGGACGAGGCCGTCAAAAAGATGTGCGAGGTTTACAAAAGCGAAACCGGTATTACCGTGGAGCCTTTGTACGTTCCGAACGCGGATTATACCACTAAAATGTCCTCCCTGATCGCCTCCAATTCGGCTCCAGACATCGCCTACATTTTCACCACCGATGTTTATAAGTGGGCCGACGAAGGGCTGTTTGTAGAAATTTATGAAATGCTGGAAAACGACCCCGATTATTCCTATGAAGATTTCATTCCTCAGGCGTTTTTGGAATATGAGCCTGGCAAAGCGGCCGGACGCAGAATCGCTACAGAAACCATCAACCTGTATTACAACAAGGATCTGTTTGACGAAGCCGGCGTGGACTATCTGCCCTCGAAATGGGAGGATGCCCTGACCTGGGATGAGTTCCTGGATGTGTGCAAACGACTGACTCTGGACGCCAACGGAAACAACGCTGCTTCCGACAGCTTTGACCCCAACAATATCGTTCAGTATGGCTTTAACCTTGTGAAGGATTATGACGGCTGGGGCTCCTGGATCTTAAACAACGGCGGCCAGTATTACAACGAAGACGGCACTGAGTTCACTATGAGCGACCCGAAGTGTGTCAACGCCATTCAGTTCTTAGCCGACCTGTGCAATGTGCATCACGTTATGCCCAACCCCACCACCGCCGCTACGCAAAACAATAACGGTGCGGCCCAGTCCCTGATGACTGGCGCGGTCGCCATTTACCAGGATGGCCAGTGGACCTGCCTGGACTTTGACGGTATGGACTTCAACTGGGACACGGCGGTAATGCCGGTAGGACCCGACGCGGATGAAAACGCCCCTTATACCTACACTACGTGCGCTCCCATCTGCATTTTCAAATCAACCGAGCATCTGGATGAAGCCTGGGATTTCTATATGTGGCTGTGCGACCCCAACTCCGCCTTGGATTTGTATAAGGACGGCTTGTGGATGCCTCTGTTAAAAGACTGGTATGAGGATGAAGAAAAACTTGCCATGTGGACCGATTCTCCCGCTCGTCCGGAAGGCTATCAGGGCGCTCTGGTGGATATGTCCTTAAACCATGTGGTCGCTGTAGAGGCGGACTATGTATCTAACTTTGACCAAATGGACGCTATCATTGAACCGGCGCTTGAAACCGTATGGATGGGAACCGCTACCGCTGAAGACGCCATCGCAAGCATCAACGTGGATTCCTTGCTGGAAGGCTCACGACGCGCTGTCGGACCTCAGAAATAATTCTTCCGCGGTTCCTTTGTTCTAACAGAACAGCAGAGACTGCCCTGGGGTGGCCGGAATACAAACCGACCACCCCAGGCGTTATATAACTGATAACTGAGGTGAAAGATATGGCCGCTCAGGCAAATTTAAAAAGGCGAAAGACCTCCGCAGCGCGGAGGGACACCCGCGCGGGGTTTCTCTTTACCATGCCCGTAATCGTCGGATTTATCCTGTTTACCGTAGGCCCGATGCTGGTAAGCTTATACTTAAGCTTCACCGATTATAATATGGTGGGCGCCGCTAATTGGGTAGGCGTAAGCAATTATCAAAAGCTCTTTTCCGGTGAGGATCCGGTGTTTTGGAAATCCCTTCAGGTCACCGCTTATTATGTGCTCATCGGCACTCCAATCTATTTAGTCATTTCCCTCGCGATAGCCATGCTGCTGAACCGCAGCTTTCGCGGCAGAGGGGTCACCCGAACGCTTCTCTATCTGCCCGCTATTATCCCCACCATTGCGGTGGCAATGATCTGGAAGTGGCTCACAGACCCTTCCCTCGGCGTGTTAAACAACCTTTCCCAGCTGGTGGGCCTGAACGTGAAGCTATCTTGGTTTTACAGCGAGGCTACCTCAATTCCCACCTTTATCCTGCTGTGGATCTGGTCCTGCGGCACCACCTTTATCGTGTTTTTGGCGGGGCTGCAAAACGTGCCCCAGCAGCTTTATGAGGCAATGGAGATCGACGGCGGCGGAAGCTTTCACAAATTCGTTTATATCACGCTGCCCATGATCAGTCCAACCACCATATTCTGCGCTATGGTCAGTTTTGTCACCGCTATTCAGTGTTTTGTCCCCTCCTATGCCATCACCAACGGCGGCCCGAATAATTCCACCATGCTTTATTTCTACTATATGTACCGGGAAGCGTTTCGTTTTCTGAAAATGGGAAGTGCCTGCGCCATTGCTTGGGTACTATTCATCCTGCTTTTGATCTTCACACAGCTGTTCTCTCAGGCAACGAAACGCTGGGTTTACTATGGAGGCGAATAAAATGGAGAAAAAATCAGTTCGAATCACGAAAAAAGCAGTGCTGTATCTTTTTGTGCTGATTCTATTGGTATGTTTTGTGTTTCCGTTTTTTTGGATGCTCAGAACCTCTCTGATGGAGATCAACCAAATTTTCCAGCTTCCTCCGGTGTTCATTCCAGACCCGCTGTATTGGCAGAATTATCCCGGAGCCTTCAACACTTTCCCCTTGCTGCAGTTTATTGGAAACTCTTTTATCATCAGTATTCTTTCTGTAGTCGGTTCGGTATTCACCAGTTCCCTGTGCGCTTTTGGATTCTCCAGAATCCAGTGGAAACTGCGGAACCCAATTTTTACCGTAGTGCTTTGCAGCATGATGCTTCCCTATGCCGTTACCATCATTCCCACCTACTTGGGCTGGAACGCCGTGGGAGGCGTGGATACCTACTTGCCCCTGATTCTCCCCTATTGGTGCGGAGGCGGAGCCATGTATATCTTCTTGCTGCGCCAGTTCTTTCTGTCTATTCCAAAGGAACTGGATGAATCCGCAATTGTCGACGGCGCCGGTTACTTCAAAATCTATTATAAAATTATTCTTCCCCTGACCAAGCCCGCTCTGATCGTGGTAACCCTGTTTTCATTCCAGGCTTCTTGGAATGACTTCCTCTCCCCGATCATTTATATCAATACTACGGATAAATACCCCATGTCAGTAGGGCTCCAGCTGTTTTCTTCCAGCTATTCCGTAGCTTATGGACAGCTGATGGCCGCCGCAGTGATTGCCATACTGCCCTGTATCATCCTGTTTTTCATTGGCCAAAAATATTTTGTAGAAGGAATCGCCCTTACCGGAATCAAGGGCTGATTGATAAAAATCATCACAGAAAGGAAGCGTATGCATGGACTCCAAAACTAAAGTCGACCTAGTACTCAACCCCTTGGATTACGGAGGTGTGGTTCTAAAAAAGGGGAAATTTAAACTCCAATTCGACGAAATGCTCGAATACTTTTTAGCTATCCCTAACGATGACATCCTATATGGGTTCCGCAAGAGGGCGGGGCTTCCCCATCCGGGAAACGAGCCTGGCGGTTGGTACTGCAACGATCAAAGCTTCAATCCTTATGAATGGGATGAGATCTTTAATGTATTCGGTCAGTGGCTTTCCTTATTCGGCAGAGCTTATAAAGTCACCGGCGATCAGCGCCTGATCGAAAAAGCCCGGTACCTTCTGGGCGAATGGGGAAAAGCCATTGAGGAGGACGGATATTTCTTTTATTCCTGGGACTGCAACGCCTACCACTATAGCTTCGAAAAAATTGAAAGCGGTCTGGTAGATCTCTATGTTTACGGCGGTCTGCAGGAAGCCGCAGATTACTTAAAAAAGGTCACCGAATGGGCGGAAAAGAATCTTCACCGGTTCCGCAACCCCTCTCTTGCCCACCGCGACGTTTTTACCGGAGGCGAAGAAAGCATTAAGTTTATCGACAACGAATGGTACACCCTCTCTGAGGGGCTGTACCGCGCTTATTTGGCTACCGGCGATGAGCGTTACCGCGATTTTGCCCAAATTTGGCATTACGACTATTACTGGGATGGCCTGCGGGCTGACAATCCGGATGTGATGACCCGGGTACACGGCTACAGCCACGTGAACACCTTAGGCGGCGCAGCCATGGCTTATCGTGTGAGCGGCGATAAAAAATATCTGGATACTTTAACCCATGGTTACGACCTGATTAAAAAATATCAGTGGATGGCCAGCGGTGGCTACGCCTTTGACGAGCACATGGCCGATCCTGGGGGTTCAAATTATAAGGATGTAGAGAGCATCGGAAAATCCTTTGAGGTTCCCTGCGGCACCTGGGCTATCTTTAAAGCGGTGCGCCACCTGATTTCCTTAACCGGCGAAGCCCGCTATGGCGAGTGGGCGGAAACCGCTCTTTACAACGCCATCGGGGGAGCGCTTCCCATGAAGGATGACTCCCAGCGCCGGGGAAAAACCTTCTACTATGCTGACTATCGTTTGGGCGGCGGACGCAAGGTCTATTATGAGTGCAGCTTTCCTTGCTGCTCCGGAACCTATCCCCAGGCCGTGACGGAATACCATAATATGATTTATTACTTAGGCGAACGCGGCGTTTATATCACTCAGTATATCCCGTCGATCCTGGATACTTGCTGGAACCAACAGCAAATTCGTTTAGAAATTTCTGGAAACTATCCGGAAACCGACGCCTTCCAGATACTGGTACATAGCGCCGGAGACTATCAGATAAGCCTGCGCGCTCCCAGCTGGATCGTTCCCGGGGAGGCGACGGTTTCCGTCAACGGACAGCCCCTAACAGATATTGAAATCGCGCCCAACGAATGGATTAAGCTTAGCCGCCAATGGTCCGAAAGTGACATGATCGAGGTGCGGTTCCCCATGCATCTGCGCAGCGCAGGTATCAGCGAGGGGCATCCTGAACGGGCAGCCCTGATGTACGGTCCGGTAATGCTGGCAGCTGAAGGAAGGCATTCCACCTTGCAGGAGAATCCGGAAGACCTGAAGGAGATGGAGGAAAGCAAGGAAGGCCTCACCTTCCGTTCGCAGACAAAGGAAGGAACGCCTCTCTGTTTCCGTCCTTATTGGACCTATGGGGAACGGGAATGGTACAGCGTATATTTAGACTTTACCAAGGAGTAAAGTCGGCTCAGTAAAAAGCTATGGCAGCCGGCGGTGATTTCAGCCTTAAGGCTGGAATCACCGCCGGCTGCTTGTAAAATAGTCCTTATGGTACAAAACGAAGGGAGCTGTAGCAATGAAAAAAACAGTAAAGCTTGGTTATATCCCAACCAGGCGCAATGTATTCAGCGCTGAAGAAGCCAGAGAGTTTCGAAAAAAGATTAAAGAAACTATTCGTTCGTGGGGCGCCGAGCTGGTGGATATTGACGATATCACCGCAGAAGGCCTCTTAGTGAATGAATCCGAACTGGCTGAAATTGTGAAAAAGATGAAGTCAGAACAGGTGGACGGCTTATTTTTCCCTCACTGTAATTTTGGTACGGAGGATTTAGTGGCAAAAGCAGCAAAGGCTTTGAATAAGCCCGTCCTGCTATGGGGTCCACGGGACGACGCACCTTTGGCCGACGGTCTGCGTACCCGCGACACCCAATGCGGCTTGTTCGCCACCGGCAAGGTGCTGCGCCGGTTCAATATCCCATTTACCTATCTGGAAAACTGTTGGCTGGACTCACCCGAGTTCCGGTGCGGCTATGAAAAATTTATCTCTGTCTGCGCCGCAGTCACAGCGTTCCGGAAAACCAGAGTTTTACAGCTTGGCCCCCGGCCCGACGGGTTTTGGTCAGTAATCTGCAATGAGGGCGAGCTGATTGAAAGATTTAATATCCATACGTTTCCTGTTTCTCTGATCGATCTCGTGGACAAAACCTATGAAATCCTAAAAGAAAAAAATTCCGCATTCCAAAACGCATTGAAAAAAATCACTGATTCTATGCGTACCCAGGACTGCCCCAGGGAAGATGTAGAGAAGCTGGCGGCGTTGAAGGCTGCTATTCAAGAAATGTGCGAAGAGCATCAATGCAACTGCGTGGCAATCCAGTGCTGGAACGCTTTGCAAAGCGGCTTGGGGATCATGCCCTGTCTTGTCAACGGACTGCTGATCGAAGAGGGAATCCCGGTGGCCTGCGAAACAGATATCCACGGCGCAGTGACCTCTGTGCTGCTTCAAGCGGCAGGGTTATTTGAAAAACCGATCTTTTTCGCCGACGTTACCGTGCGGCATCCGGAGAATGATAACGCGGAGTTGTTTTGGCATTGCGGCAATTTTTCGCCATCGCTGGCGGCGCCGGAAAGCACCAAGGAACTGGGTAGGCATTTTATCTTTCCGGAACACAAATACGGCACCGGCGAGTGGAGAATAAAAGACGGTGACGTCACGATTTGCCGGTTTGACGGCGATCACGGGGAATACCGCTTATTTGTAGGAGAGGGAAAAAGCGTACCCGGCCCCCACACCAAGGGCACATACCTTTGGGTTGAGGTGGATCAATGGACAAAATGGGAGCGCACCCTGGTGGAGGGGCCTTATATCCACCACTGTGCGGGCATCCACGGTAAATATGCGGATATTCTGCAAGAGGCCTGCAAATATCTCGGCATCAATGCGGTAGACAGAATGTGAGGTGGAACTCTTGACAAAGAAAATAATCAATGATCCCCGAAGCGTAGTGGATGAAACCCTGGAGGGCTTCCTGGCGGCTCACGGAGAGCATTATGAAAAACTGCCGGATGTCAGAGGAATCTGCATGAAGCAGAAAAAGGATAAGACGGCGCTTGTCATCGGCGGCGGAAGCGGTCATGAGCCGATGTTCGCATTTTTCGTCGGGGACGGACTTGCAGACGCGGCGGCCTGCGGCAATATTTTCGCCTCCCCGGATCCCAATACCATTCTTCGCACTGCCCAGGCGGTTGACCAGGGCAAAGGCGTTCTTTTTGTTTATGGAAATTACGCCGGAGACAATTTGAATTTTGATATGGCCGCAGAGCTGCTGGAGTCATTCGGCGTGCAGAGCAAAACCGTACGGGTAATGGATGATGTGGCATCGGCTCCCAAAGGGAGGATTACCGACCGCCGGGGCATCGCGGGAGATTTTTATGTGATTAAAATCGCCGGAGCGGCTACCGCGGCCGGATTATCCTTGGAGGAAGCTTACCGGGTGACCGCGAAGGCGCGGGACAATGTATTCAGCATTGGCATCGCCTTGAGCGGCTGCACTCTTCCGGGAGAGGAAAATCCTATTTTCACCTTACCGGAGGATGAAATTGAATTCGGTATGGGCGTGCACGGGGAGCCCGGAATCAAACGGGAAAAGCTTCAAACCGCAGACAGTATTGTCAGCCAGCTGGTAGAAAAAATTCTGGACGAATCGGGAATTCAAGACGGGGATACCGTATGCACCCTGGTAAACGGTTTGGGAGCCACCTCGTTGTCTGAACTGTACATTATAAACCGTAAGCTGAAAGAGCTTCTGAAGACAACGGGAATCTCCGTATACGAAATGGAGGTCGGCTCCTATATCACTTCTCAGGAAATGGCGGGAGCCTCGATCACACTGTTCAAGCTGGATCAAGAGTTAAAAGCATATTACGATGCTCCGTGCCGCTGTCCCAGTTATCGCAAGGAGGAGAAAAAATGACGGTTATGACAATTGAAGACCTCAGGCAAATGCTGTTATTTGTGGCCGATCGGATGATCAGCAGCAAGCCCTACCTGACAGAAGTGGATTCCAAAATAGGGGACGGCGATCATGGCATTGGCATGGAAATAGGGTTTCAGAAAGTAAAGTCCGTATTAAGTCTCAAGCCTTATGACAACGCGGCAAAGCTTTTTCAGGATGCCGGTCTGGCCATGCTTAATTCTATGGGCGGCGCTTCGGGCGTTATCTTCGGCACCCTGTTCCTGGGAGGCGTTAAAGGCCTGGCCGAGACCGGGGAACTCACTCCAGCAGATGTCAGCGGGTTCTTCATGCGGAGTCTGGGCGCTATTAAAGCGCGGGGCGGCGCCGCGGTCGGCGACAAAACCATGGTAGACGCTCTTGAGCCGGCGTGCTTGGCAATGGAAGAGGCCAGCCGGAAAGGATGCGATTTTTCTGAACTGTTCCGCTGCGCCGAGATCGCGGCGGAACAAGGACTGGTGGCAACCAAGAATATGGTTGCCAAATTCGGCAGGGCAAAGTCCCTGATGGAGCGCTCTTTAGGGTATCAGGATGCAGGCGCAACCTCGGTTTATCTAATGTTCCAGGCAATGAATCAATGGGCGCGACAAAATCACGTCTGTTAAATCGGGGGATTCCAAATGAAAAAATTGTATTTAGGCACCAATACCAAAATGTACAAAACCATAAAGGACACCTGTGAATATCTAGAGCGGCTCAAAGCGCTTACAGCTGAAATCCCCAAAGCGGTAGAACTGTTCGTAATCCCATCTTACACCTCTCTTTCCAGAGCAGGAGAAATTTTGCAGGACAGCCGAATCCGTTTGGGCGCACAAAACATGTGCTGGGAGGATGAGGGTCAGTTCACCGGTGAAATTTCTCCCAGAATGATCCGGGAAACCGGCGCTCAGATCATTGAAATCGGACATTCCGAAAGAAGGCATGTTTTTCGGGAAACTGACGAAGAGGAAAACCGAAAGGTAAAAACAGCCTTAAGGGAAGGCTTTACGGCACTGCTGTGCATTGGCGAGACGGGTGAAGAAAAAGAGGCCGGTATCAGCGATGAGATCCTGAGAATTCAGTTAAAAAAAGGACTTTCAGGGATTTCGTTGAATGACAGCAGCCGCCTGTGGATCGCTTATGAACCCGTATGGGCCATTGGCACCAAAGGGATCCCCGCCAGCCCCGCCTATGTCGCTGACAGGCACCGTGCCATCAGGGAAACCCTGTGCGGCCTGTTTGGCTGCGCCGAAGGCCAGGAGATCCCCATTCTTTATGGAGGAAGCGTAAATCAGGAAAATGCCTGCGGTTTTCTCCAATTAGAGAACGTAGATGGGCTGTTCATTGGCAGAAGCGCCTGGGAAGCCAATAGCTTTTCTCAAATTATCCAAATGGCCTGCAGAGCCTCCGGTTTACTGAATGAGTAAGAAGCCTTGGTTCCATATCTTTTTTAACAAATATTCAAGTAAAATTGATTGGGAGGAATTCGCGATGAACACCATTGTCATTGGCTGCGACGATACAGCCTTCTCTATGAAACACACAATTATCGATATGCTGAAAAGCTTGCAAATGACTGTTGAAGACGTTGGATGCTTTCAGGAGAATGACCATACGGTTTATCCTATCATTGCTGAAAGAGCCTGCGAAAGCATTCTGGCAAGCAACGGCGAAAAAAGGGGAATTTTAATCTGCGGCACAGGCCTGGGTATGTGTATGACCGCAAACAAATTCAAAGGGATCCGGGCCGGAGTTTGCCATGATCATTTTTCGGCCCAGCGTTCTATTTTAAGCAACGACGCCAATATCCTATGCTTAGGTGCCAGGGTGATCGGGCCCGAATTGGCGAAAAGCATCGTCAAAACCTGGCTGCCGCTCCGTTTTATAGACGGAAGTTCCACCCCTAAAGTAGAGGAAATCAAACGAATCGAAAGTCAAACAATGAAATAGCTATAAAATTCTATAAGTACAGTATTTACCTATTTTCCTTTTTCTGAACAGATTTTAGTTTTGATCTAACGGTAATTTTTCAATGTGTGCCGGGGCCGCTTTTCAGGCTGAAAAGCGGCCTTATGCTGTAAAAAGGGGTTCTTTAGAAAAACACCTAGGTTTGCCAAGAAATGCTTTTTCAGTACCTCCGCGGCCGTTTTTCTGCATAAACATGCTGATCGAGAACAAATTACTAAAATCTGCTTCAACGTCTAATCCCGTCCACCTAGCGGGTGTTTTTGAGGATATACCGTTTCACGCTGTATTCTTTCTGCTTAAGGATAACAAAAAGGGCGTATTGCAAAATAAGTACGAAAAAAGCAGATTGGCAAGCCCAAAAGGGGTGAGCAATGTGCTTTTTTGCTTTTTTAAGGTGAATGTGTGAACTACAACCTACAGCAAGGCCAGTGCAACATATACGAGCAATGCGGTCAACTGGTACTTGCACTCAATTCAGAAATGGGGTAATACCGGAGAATACCCCTGTCCGACTGCTAAACGCCCAGTTTGAGGAACTGGAGTATGGGAAACTTGTACGAAGCGTATTCGCCCAAAGGGAAAAAATCAGCGGTGGAACCACGGGTGTTGTTCAAGGTATTGGTACACGGGTATTTGTGCGGGTTTACTCCAGCCGAAAATTGGAGGAAGCCTACCAATACCGTATCGACTTCAAATGGCTGTTGAAAGATCAGCAAGCACCGGATCACACCACCCTCGCCCGGTTCCACACCGGGCGGTGCAAAGAGGCGGAGGAGGGCTTGCTTTACCAGTTTGTGCGCAAGCTGGAGCAAATGGGCGAAACAGACCACAAGGCGGTATTCATCGACGGTACAAAGCTGGAAAGCCGGGCGGGGTGGTACACCTTCGTGTGGCGAAAAAACGTAGAAAAGCAGTTGTCGCGCGTCAAAGACAAACTGAAAGCCCTAACCGGACTGACTACTTCTGCGGCGATTCGCTCTATGCTGGAGAAATACAGGCAGGAGATCGCGTTTATCTGCGGAAAAGGCAAGCGCAAAAGCCAGGCACAGCGAGATTTTTGGGAAAAGCAGTCCCTTTTGGAGCGGTGGGAACGGTATGAACAATCGTTTTCCACCATGGGTGAGGGCCGCAACATCTATTCCAAAACCCACGAGGATGCCACTTTCATGCTAATGAAAGATGACCACATGAGAAATGGCCAGTTAAAGCCCGGCTACAACGTCCAAATTGCAGTGAACAGCGAATATATCACCGGTTTAGAGGCATTCTCAGACCGTGCGGCTGCGAAAACACTGCGCCCTATGCTGGATACGTTGTCCCGGTGGCATCAGACGCGCTATGAGGAAGTTGTGGCAGATGCAGGCTATGAGAGTCTGGAAAATTACCTGTATCTGTATGAAAACAGGCAGATGTGCTTAATCAAGCCCACAAACTACGATCAAAAGCGGACAAAGAAATTTCAAAAACAGGTGGGCCGCATTGAAAACATGGAATACAGCCCGGATGAGGACAGCTTCACCTGCGCCTAGGGCAGAAAGCTGCCCCTGGTGCGGGAAACGACAGAAATACAGGCTGAACAGCTTGTGTCCACCGCCTGGTATCGGTGTGAAGCTTGCACCGGCTGTCCCCATCGAGTCCAATGCTGCCGAGCCAAGAATCCGGATAAGCCCAAGGAAATTGTGCTCAAGAAAACATTTTGGGAGAAGCGAAACCAGGCAGCCGCGAATATTGCAACGGAACGAAGTGTCCACTTGCGCCTTTACCGCTCTATTCAAGTGGAGGGCGCCTTCGCCCTGCTGAAAACCGACTTCGGCTTTCGCCGCTTTTTGACGCGTGGAAAAGCCAATATCCGCACCGAACTGTTTCTTTTGGCCCTGGCTTTTGACTTGAGAAAGCTGTGGATGAAGGGGAACAAAACAGACGCAGAACCCGTATATCCGTGAAAATGGTCTCATAGCGTTTGTAGCAATAGAAAAATGGTCATTTAGATGCAGGCAAATCACCTGGGTCTGGTTTCTTGTACTTGTTTTTAAGGAATTTGCGCTTTTTTTCGAGCGTTTCTTGACATTTCTGGTTTTACAAAACAAAAGTGGACCCGTTGCAGAACAGGTCCTTTTGCTTTGTCACAAATACTGTCATTTTATCTTGAATTTGCCTTAACCCATTTATATAATAGTAAAGTTTCATTTCATGGTACAAAAGAAAATTAAGTTTTGGAGTGATTTCAAAATGAAAAAGACTGTAGGAAATGCAATGATTGAATGGTTAAATACTTATATCAAGCCTTGCGACAAGACCAGCACTTATACAAGTTATTTCTATTGTATCCAAATTATATTGATTTTTAAACCCGAATATCAAACTAAATTTTTATACGATCTTTGTGAAGAAGATTTGCAAAATATGATAAATAATATCGGTCATGAATACTCGAAATCTACAATACGGAAAATAATTATCATATTAAAAAACACCTATAAAAGAGGAATTAAAAACAAATGGTGCTATACTAATCCAGCAACTGATTTAATAATTCCTGGATATGCCTCAATAAAGGAAGTTCCCGCATTAACTCAATTTCAGCAACAGCGTGTAGAAGCTGCCGCCGCAGCTGATCCTTTAGGAGATATTATTTTATTTCTTTTAAATTCCGGTTTACGGGCTGGTGAATTAATAAATTTAGAATGGATTAACTATGACAACCGGCATCAAGAAATACATATTAGAGGAAGCAAAACTAAGGCTGGAATCAGAACTCTCCCCTTAACACCTACTTTAATTACCATTATTGAACGACAACCGCATATCTGCGATTCGATATTTACAAGCACACGGGGAACACCTGTTACAAAATCTGTTCTCCGTAAGCTGTACCTGCGTATTCGCCAAAAAACTGGAATTGACTTTTTTACAAACCATGTTTGCCGTCACACTTTTGCTACCCGTATGATCGAACGAACTGCCGATCCTAAAGCAGTTTCAATTCTTTTGGGGCACACAGATGTAACCTTTACCCTTAACAAATATACACACCCTGACCAAGAATATCTTTATAAACAAATGCAGTTAATTGAACACAAATATGAAACCGATTCTTCCGCCGTAACTCAAATAAGCACCCGCAACAGTTTGCCAGCAAATCAAAATGAGTTACTACTAATTTCCTCTCTTTTGAATACTGGAACGGTCATTACTCCTGTTTCTAACAAACAAACCATAACTTTGCAGTTACAGATTTCTTTACCATCTTATGACCTTTATCCCCCCACTTTCACACCAAAAACGCACAAGACCCCTGTATAGGTGGAACTAATTCCGCCTATACAGGGGTCTTGTAAAAGCACTAATAGACACTAACTGTTTTGATGATAATTTAAATATTGATAATACTAGTAACCTCAAAATAATTCATAGCATTGTAGATACAAGTTATCAAAACAATTATAGTTGTTGCCGTAAACAAACGATCCACCACAAAAGCTCTCAGTCTTTTATCAATTGCTCTCCCCAACATTCCCCCGCCAATTCCGCCAACAATCATAAGTGCTAAGGAAGTCCATTCAAACATAGGTACTGTACCAGTCACAATCGCTGTAGTTAGTGAAGCCAACTGACTTACAAATATAATATAAAGGCTACTTTTGGCTGCCGATTTGGTTTCCATGCTAAAAAAATAATAAAGCACAACCAGATTGACTGGTCCCCCGCCAATTCCTAAAAATGCCGACAAGCAACCTAAAGCAAGCCCAACAGCAACACAAGAAAATATATTTTTAATATTCTTGGTTTTTATCCGCTTTTTATTTAAATTGTATAAGAGGGTTAACAGAGTCACTATGAACACGCAACACGCCTGAACTCCACCTACAGTATTCGGCTCTATGAACAAAGCCTCTATCAAAGAAAAAAGCCTCTGCCCTAAAATTCCACCGACGGCCGCTCCCAGCGCCAACGGGGTTGTTGTCCGCAGATTCCCCCCCTGCGGATTCTCTATTTTTCCCCTTATCACTGAATAAGTGCTCATAGATAAAACCGCACACCCGGATAAAAAGCTAATGGTACCTACCGGAGCTAGTCCGAATAAATCGAGAGCCGGCTTAATTATAATTCCTCCGCCGATCCCGCAAATTGCCCCTAATGTGCTTGCAAGAAAGCTGATGATAAAAAATAAAATCATTGTAAATACACCAATTATTTGGATTTTGTTTTCATTATATAACAAGATATGTAATTTTTTATTTCAAGTCTGTTAATATGAGGAATATATTCTTTGCATTTCACCATGCGGAAAGCCGTTGCGCAATACTATTGATCCGAGAAACGCAGTGGGCAAAAAACGCCTGATAGCTTTCGCAAAATATGTTTTCTCCGATACTTTCTCCAAGCTCTTTGCGCATCCTTCTGCATCCTCCCCGACAAAGGGCATGGTAAGCGCATTTTTGGCAGCGCTCCGGTATTGTCATGGAACGTTCAACAAACCTAATCTCTCTTTGCCTGCGATTCAGCCCTGGAAAATCGTCGGTAACCAGGTTTCCCAAGCGATACTGATCCAAGGCGTAAAAGTCACATGGATACACAGCTCCATCGGCTTCTACGACATACTGCGCTGCGCAGTGTCCGCATTGGTCGCATCCATCCGGAGGATACCCCATCCGCATCATGACTAGATTTTCAAACTGCTGGATATAAGGTTGTTTGTTCTGCATTAAGTCGTAATACCAAAGGTCAAACAGCGTGTTCAGGAACCTTCCATAGCTCTCAGGCGCTAGAAACGCATGATCTTCCATTTCGTTTCCAAAAGGAGGGATACAAGGAATAAATTGGAGATAGGAAAATTTATTTTTTCGGTAAAACGCATAAACACTTTCCGCTTGTGCTGCAATTTCTTCTGTAACTACTGTTAGGATATTAAAAGGAATCTCGAATTTTTTCAATCGGCTGATCGCTTCTATCACGTGTATAAAACTGCCTTCGCCATTAGGATAGGAACGATGGCGGTCATGAGTCTTTCTTCTTCCGTCTAGGGAAATTCCAACTAAAAATTCATTTTTTTTCAAAAACTCGCACCATTGGTCATCCAGAAGCAGTCCATTTGTCTGTAAGGCATGATGGATTTTAATATGGCGATGATTATATCTTTTCTCGCTTTCCACAGAATGCTGAAAAAACTCCAGCCCGCGCAGTGTAGGCTCCCCCCCTTGATAGGCGATGGTACATTCTTCCTGCGCATATTCCAGAGTTTTTTTTAGCACAGCGTCAAGCACCGCCGTCGACATCATCCCATAGGACGCCGAGTTTCTCACTGCAGCCTCGTCACGGTAAAAACAGTAGTCGCATTGAAGATTGCATAAACTAGAAGCTGGCTTTATCATAATGTTGACCCGGGGCATACAAGTTCTCCTTTTGTATTCAAAAAATCAGACGCTGGACGGTTTAACCAGTTTGTGATCCTACTATTGCCTTACAACAGACCAAGACGCTCATATTGTTCCGCCGGAGCGTCGTTTCTTTCCATCAATGTTTTTAACAAGAATATCATTTTGTCTTCTATTTCGGGGTCCTGAATCGGAGATAGCTGACCCGGATCTTTCTTTAGATCAAACAGCAGGTTTTTATGAAGATCCTTCGGATTCACATATCCGTTTATGTCATAAGGATATTTCCCCTCTATCCAGCTAGAACACTCATATTTTAACAGCGGACAACCCTTTGTAAAGGAAAAAGGTTCCGCCAACTGAGCATTTTTTAGTTCCTCTACCAAACCTCTTGAGTGCATATGCATAGGAGTCAACGAATATTGATTTAGCGGCCGGTTGGAGGAGACTGCCCCTCTCATATAGACATATCTGCCGTCAGTAACACAGGCATGTCCCCCGAAAATACCGAACATCACTGCACTGTGAGCAGGAGCGCCACAGGCAATGGACTGTTCCAGATCGATGCCTTCCATATCATTAGTCGGCTCTAAGCCAAAAAAGTTTAAAAGTGTGACAGGAATGTCAATGTTCTGCACTAGAACATCAACATGAATATTTTTCACTTTGCTACGGGGATCCCAAATAAACATAGGAGTATTGGCAATTTCATTATAATAGGGCGTATTATTTTTACCCCAATAGCCGTGGTCGTTCAACAAAAAACCGTGATCCGTATTCAAAATCAGCATCGTATCGTCCCAAAGATGATTTTGATCCATATAGTCAAGGATTCTACCTACGGAATGATCGCACATACTTACCAACGCTTTATAGCACTGGCGATAATAATCAACCTCTTCCTGATTGTCATGATTTGGTCCGTAGTAAGGCCAATCATATTTATCCTTATTGTATTTCGAACCGTCATAGAGGTTATGATACTGCCGATAGGTATACAAAGGCTCATGGGGATCAAAGCCCTCAATCTGTAAATACCAGTTATCTTCTTCTTTGTTTTTTTCCAAAAATTCAAGCGCCGCATCAAAGACAAGAGTCTGGGAATGTTCCTTTTCTGTGGGCTGGTATTTGCGATTTACGGCGTTGGCCCAGTTATGCGCATCCAGTTTCTCTTCACGGTAAATTTTCTCTGGAGCCTTTACCTGGCCTTTCCATTTTTCCCCTTCCTGGCCTCGCATCATCTCAAAGCTGTTAAAGCGACCCAGATAGGTAGCACCTCCATCTTCCCAATAGTGATAATGATCCGTTACCAAATGGGTATATACGCCGTGTTCCTTCAGCATTTCTATCGCCGAATCGTCATAAGGCTCTAAAGGAGACCAGCTCCGGTGCAAAAAGTTGTATCTGCCAGTGTGCAGTTCCCTCCGTGCCGGGATGCAAGGCATACTTCCAATATAACAGCTATCAAAGCAGACAGAATGCTCCGCAAGCCTTTGAAAATTGGGTGCGTGAATCTCCTCACAGCCATAGGGAGGCAAATACCTCCTGTTTAAGGAATCAAACATAATCATAATAGCTTTCATTATTTAAACCTCTCGATAATTCATTATGGTATTCTTTAAAAAATAAGCTTATCCCTTTACACCGGTAGAAACGATTCCTTTCACATAATGTTTCTGAAGGGCAAAAAACAGGATGACAATGGGCAAACAGGCAACCACTGTACCCGCCATTAAAAGATCCCATTGAACAACATCAGAGCCCTTAAACGCCGCCAATGCTAATTGTACCGTCTGTCCGTCCATAGAATTAATGACCAGCAAGGGCCACAAATATTGATTATATCCATCTGTAAACTTTAAAATAATCAGGGTTGTCAAAATAGGTCCGCTCAGCGGAAAATAAATAGAGAAGTAAGTCCTTAAGGGCGAGCAGCCATCGATTTTTGCAGCATCATCCAAAGCCGCAGGAAATCCTAGGTAGTATTGCCGCGTGAGGAACAAGCCCACAGCGCCTGCCATCAAAGGCGCTATAATGCCCCAGTTGGAATCCAGAAGACCGTGACCTCCCACGCCGAGAATATTATTTCCACCGGCGAGAGGCAGATTTTTAATCTGCAAATACACCGGCAGCATAATAGACTGAATCGGAACCATCATACCCACCATAACCAAGGCAAACAGAAAATTCTTTCCTTTAAAGTGGAGCCTGGCAAACGCATATCCGCCGATGGAATTTGTCAAATAGGAAATAACTGTTGCAAATACAGCACAATAAAGGGAATTATAAAAATATCTGCCCCAGTTTCCGCTTTGCAGGAACTTTGCAAAATTTTCGAAGTGAAAAGTCTGAGGAATCAGATTAAAAGACGACGCGCGAATTTCTCCTAGGCTTTTTAAGGAGGTAGACAACATGATTAAAATAGGAAAAACCGCGATGATCGTCAGTGCAATCAATATTATGTAAAGAACAATTTTATTTCTAATTCTCGCTTTTTTTGATAACATCAATTCCACCGTACCTTTCACAGAGTATCGCTGCCGCGTCCGGAGAATTTAAAGGTCAGCGCGGTAATTACAACGACGAACAAAAGAAGCACTACGCTTTCCGCAGAAGCGTATCCCATATTAAAAAATTGAAACGCGTTTTTATATATTTGATGCACAATCGTAGTGGTCGAATCAGAAGGACCTCCCGCAGTCATAATAATAACCTGTTCAAACGCGTTAAAGGAATTGATAACACCTGTCACAAACAAAAAGAAAGTGGTTGGCGATAGAGAGGGAATTGTAATATGCAGCATACATTGAAATTTGTTGGCTCCATCTAACTCTGCCGCTTCATACAGCTCTCCGGAAATGTTCTGCAGTCCAGCTAAATTGATAATCATGAAATAGCCGATGTCCTTCCAAACCGACATGATGATAATCGAAAGCATGGCGGTATCTGTGCTTTGTAGCCATTTTACCGGCGGAAGTCCTACAACTCCCAGCAAGGAATTGGCATATCCAAAATTCACATCATAAATCAGCAGCCATACCATTGAAACCGCTACCATAGACAAAACGTAGGGAAGGAATAAAAAAGTTCTTGCTACGCCGGATTTAATCAGCGTAGAGTTCACTAAAAGAGCAATCAAGAATCCTAGAATCATTTTGGCGAAAATAGACCCCAGGGTATAAACAAAGGTATTGAAAATTGATGCAGTAAAAGAAACATCACGGAACAGCTTAAAATAGTTTCCGAAACCGGCAAAGGTTTTCGCCCCGCCGAGCTTATAATTCATGAAACTGTCGATCAGAAGCTGTGCAATCGGGATTAGAACAAAATAGGTAAAAATGATAAAAAAAGGAAGAATTAGAAGATAGCCGGTTTTATCCGGCAGTCTCTTGATTTTTAAAGCCAGCTTTTTCATTATTTCTCCTTTCACCTTTCCTAGAGAAAATTTACGATATGGAGAAGATGATAAATTTTACAGGTTCCCAAGGAGCAATGTCCTGGGAACCTGCTCTTTGCTTTAGTCTATAGGCCGGAAAGCTGTTATTCCATTTTATTCAAGCATTCCTGTGTGGCATCAGCAGCCGCCTGTTCCGCACTTTTTTCACCGTAAACCAGCCAGTCATAGGTGCTTCTCAGGGTTTCTTCATAAGCGTTTGACCAAGAAACCTTGGGATAAGCCTGAGACTGCTTTAGGTTGCCTAATTGCGTAACATAAAGGTCTCCGTATTCTCCACCAAATTCCTGATATACATCCTGCAGGCTCGCCAGCGGAGGCACCATTCCCTGCTCCTCCATTCTTGCCGTACATCTCTCCTCGGAAAATACAAAGTCGATCCAAGACCAGGCCAAATCTTTATTTTTGCATCTTTCTGTAATGGCATAAGTCCAAGCGCCACAATGAATGCCACCCTCCTTATTGGTTAAAGATGCCTGGTAACCGATTTTATCCTTTAATGATGGATCTTCCTCGATCATGCTGATAATTGTAGCCGGAGCAATTTGGAGACACATGGCAGTCTGGCCATTAACAAAAGTGGAAAACGTGTTATCCTTTTCGCCCAGCATCGCATAAGGAGCGATATCCGACAAAAACTGAAAAGCCTCAATCACAGGTTCTTGATTGAAATCAGGTGTATTGTTTTCATAGGTTAAGGTTTCAGCGTTGTTTTGAATCATGAACTGCCAAAGAATAGTAGAATTGTAGGTAGAAGGTAAGGAAACCGCTCCCTGTTTCATGACATCCCCGTCATAAATAGTCAATGCTTCGCAATACTCCAAAAACTCTGCCCAATCTTTCGGTGCTTTTTCCGGATCAAGACCCGCTGCTTCAAAATAATCCTTTCTCCATGCCATAACAGAAGGAGATGCATTATACGCCAAGGAATAAATATGGTCATCATAGCGTCCGTACTCTACCATAGAAGGAAGCAGATTGTCCTTATTATCCCAATTCTCGAAAAATTCATCTAAAGGAGTAATCTGGCCAAGTTCAACACGGCTGACAATATGCGAGACTCCAATATCCATAACGTCAGGATCCGTACCGCTAGCAAAAGCGGTATTCCACTTGGCAACCTGATCTTCTGTGGAAAGGATAAGGTGCTCTACCGTAACATTTTCATGTTCCTTTTGAAACGCCTCAACATCACTTAAAAAACATTTTCCTTCCATTGCGTCGGCAGTTCCTCGGCTCCAAACAACCAGTGTTTGCTGCTCCTGGTTATCGGTTCCTGTGCTGGAATCTCCCGACGCTGATGGAGTATCAGAAGTACAGGCGCCTAGACATAAAGCGGACATCAACAGCGCGGCCAAAGAGATAAGCTGCTTTTTCATAAGTACAACCTCCTAAATTATTTTATTAATACGGCAAAGTAATGCAAACGATTGCATCGTTTCGACTTCATATTAGCACGCTAAATGCTGTTTGTCAATAATTAATTTTATAAAATTTTATTATTTTTTAGATAAAAAGACAATTTATTTTTATTATTTCTTCATTTCAATGAAAACGTTGCCTCTATTTTAGAAAAATCTATTGCAAAACATCTGAAAATACGTTATATAATTAATATAGAAAAATAAACCAATTGAGAGGTGGTATTTTATGGGCTCCATAAAGCAGATAGCCCTGGATTTAAACGTCTCTTCCTCAACCGTATCCCGGGCCTTTGACCCAAACTCCAAAATCAGCAAAAAAACCCGGGAAAGGATTTTAGAATATGCTAAGAAAATAAACTATACTCCGAACATTTTTGCCCAGGCATTAAAAACAAATCAGTCTAAAACTGTTGGCGTGATCGTTCCACATATCGCAAACTTGCTTTATACCGAACTGTTAAAATACATGGAAATGGCTCTCAAAAACTATGGCTATCGAATGCTGGTAACCTTTGCTCAATACGGAGTCGTCACAGAGAGAGAATGCTTATCTTTTATGGCCTCTTACCAATTTGACGCGCTAATTTATTTAGAACCGCTGTATGGTATCAAAAACTCAGAGCTTTTGGAATCCATTGCCCAGAATGTCAGAGTCCTGCATCTATTTCCCCAAAAGTCCAATGTAATTGACTCCATTGACAGTATTGCGATCAACGATATCAAGGGAATTGAGAGAGGAATGGAATATCTGATCCGCCGGGGGCACAAGAAGATTTTATATCTGGGCGTAGACGAACGGCGGGAAGGAATCTTTAACATTGCAAAACGGCTGGGTGTATCTCTTGACGAGGATATCACCATTATGGAGGGACTTTATGTGGATCCGGAACAAATCGCCTATTATATTGAGGCACACCGGCCTACCGCCATTTTTACAGTGGCACGAAACATCGAATCCGCTTATGAGGCTATTAAAAACCTTAATCTTTCTGTCCCAAACGACATTAGTCTGATTTCTTATGATGATACTCGTCTTACACAGATTTTAAATATTACCGCCATTTCACACAATTTCGAGCTAATATCTAATAACGCAGTAGAAATGATCGTCTCTCACTTACGGGATAAACCCGAAGAACATATTCCAAAACACAAGGTGATGGACACCTTTATTCGCGAGAGAAAATCCGTGCGAGCTTTGTCTGATTCAGAATAATTGATTCTCGCACCTATTTAACCTTCCAAAAATAAAAAGGCAGGAAATTTCCTGCCTTTTTATTTTTGGAAGAAATGCCGCACAAATATCTAATTTTAATGCAAAAGAAGCTAAAATCAGTCCATTAATTGAATATCGTTTCCAATTTAATTTCTATAAATGAATATAAATAGAATAAATTAGCTAAATAAAATCAAAAATTATTGTTGACAATAGCGTTTTTAGGTGTTAATATAAACCCAAAGCGATGCAAACGTTTGCAAAAAAACAAGGAGGAATGACTTATCGATAAAAAGATGAAAATGCCTGATCGTCCAAATGTCATTTGGATTTTGGCCGACCAACTGAGAGCGCAGGCATTGAGTTGTAATGGAGAAACTAACATCACTACCCCCAATATTGATGCCCTGGCAGCACGGGGGGTTAACTTTCACAATGCAGTTTCTGGATTCCCTCTATGCTGCCCGTTTCGGGGAAGTATGTTGACGGGCTTATATCCTCACCACTGTACCCCGGGCCACGACTTAGGCCTCCCGCCGGAAAAGCAGACTATCGCTCATGTTTTAAAAGAAAACGGATATCATACCGCCTACTTCGGCAAGTGGCACCTTGACAAAGAAGGCGCGGAGGATGATATCGCCAATAAGCGGGCAATTTTCCATGTAATCCCGCCAGAAAGGCGGGGCGGCTTCGATGAGTTTATCGGTTACCAGAACAATAACGAGCCTTGGGATTGCTATGTGCATGGAGGCGAAGGCGATACCGCCTTTATGGAACGTTTAAAAAAATACGAAACAGACGCTTTAACCGATATTCTGATCGATTATTTAGGAAAAGCTCACGATTCTCCCTTCTTTGCCGTACTGTCAGTATTTCCCCCTCATAATCCTTACCTCGCTCCAGAGGAGTATCTGAAAGATGTCAATCCAAATACTCTGGAGCTTCGAAAAAATGTACCGGACATTCCCTGGGTCCAAGAACAGGCCCGTCGTGAATTAAGAGGTTATTACGCCGCGGTCAAAAATATCGACTACAATGTAGGAAGAGTCGTGGAAGCCTTAGACCGGCTGGGACTTGCGGATGATACTTACCTTGTCTTTTTCAGTGACCACGGCGATATGCACGGGTCTCACGGCCAGTTCCGAAAAACCACGCCCATGGAGGAAGCGGTGCGGGTGCCCTTTATTATCAGCACCGGTCATGGCTGTATGTACAGCGTGGACCAGCCCTTGCTTTACGGTAAAAACGGAGCGGAAATGTGCCATGCGCCCATCAACCACGTGGATATTGCTCCTACTACTCTGGGACTATGCAATATTTCAGTTCCCAGTTGGATGGAAGGCTATGATTATTCCGGCGCCTTGACTGGCAAAGCCCTTCCAAAGCCTATGCCGGATTCTGCTTTCATTCAATGCAATATCCCAACGATGCACTATGATAGTATCGGTAAGGCCTGGCGGGGAATCATCACTGCCGACGGCTGGAAATACGTGGCGATGGAAAATTGCGAATGGCTACTTTTCAACTTAAACGATGACCCATATGAGCAAATGAATATGGCATATATCACCAATTATCGTCCCATTTTAAAAGCGCTGAATGACCGCCTGGCCCAATGGCTGAAAGATACCGGTGATGATTTCCCGCTTCCGAAAATCGAGGCTAGTCCTTCTGCAGATATGGACTGGGACTGTTTTGGAAATGGGCATTATAAAAATATTCATTATTAAGTCTCAAGTATGTTGCGCGCAAGGCGCAATATAGTCTATGATCTTTCCAACATCGGAGATCTCAGAACAGGAGATAAAATCCGACCAGTTCTGCCTGTAAAGCGCTTCGATATTTCTATTTTCTCCCTTCCAATAGATAGATATCGAAGCCATGAAATTACTAATCAAAGAAAGAGGGAAACTACAATGTCGTTGAGTACTTATCGGGAGATCTTCCAGTATGCTAAGGAGCATAAAATCACAGTCGGCGGCTTCAACAGCTTCAATATGGAATCCTTACAAGCTATCACTCAGGCTGCCGGTGAAAAAAATGTCCCAATGATCGTGCAGACCTATCATGCACATATGAACTATGCAGGCGCTGACTACATGGCGGCTATCGGCAAAGTTGCCTCCCAGCATCATCAGATCAAAATTGCCTTAGGTCTGGATCACGGCCAATCCTTTGATCAGGCTAAAACAGCCATTGACTGCGGCTACTCCGGTGTAATGATAGATCTGTCCGGAGATGATTATGATCGCAATTTGTTTGAAACAAAAAGAGTCGTAGAACTGGCCCACTCTCGTAACGTCTCCGTAGAAGCGGAAATCGGGATCATTTTTGATGCGGACCGTCCCGTAGAACTGATTGCCACGGGTTATACAGATCCTGACCTCGCCCGGCGTTTTGCCGCCGAATCCGGTGTTGACTGTCTGGCTGTTTCCGTCGGTACAGCTCACGGTGTTTATACCCACGAGCCTAAAATTAATTTTGAACTGTTGGAAGAGCTGGTACAGACTGTATGCTGCCCGATCGCAGTACACGGCGGTTCCGGAACTCCTGACGACGATGTGCTCCGCATGGTTAAAATCGGGATTGGAAAATTGAATATCGGTACTGATTTGTTCATCGCTTATAAAAACGCATTGGACAAAGCCATCAAAGAAAAGGGATTAGGCGCTCCTGTTGAGGAAATTATGGCTCCAGCAAGAGAAGCAATCAGAAAATGTGCTGCAGAGAAGATCGATCTGCTTGCCCATTACCGGGTTTGATACGGTTAAATCAACAGGTTCTAAATAATATAATGTAATAATGATCGGAGGGGCATTATGGCGAAGCTTATTTGTGCAGGCCACGCTTCCTGTGATATTCCATTCCGTACGGTAGACAGAAACGTATTTGAAGTGGACACAGTTTTCGCTGAAGAGTCCAAAGTGCTCACAGGCGGAGACGCTTTGAATATCGTCATCAATATGAACAAGCTGGGATATGGGAGTCACTGCAAGTTTGTCAGCGTCATCGGTAATGATGTGTTCGGAAAAATTATTTTAGATTACCTACGTGAAAGAAAAATCAATACCTCCGGAATTACCATACGGGATGATTGCAACACCTTGGTTTCCATTGCTCTGATTGAGTCGAATCATGAAAGACATTTTATTTGCCATGGAAACGCACCGCAACATATTACAGTAAACGATGTAATCTCAATGCTTGATCCGGATACAGAACACCTTCATTTGGGAAGTTTGATGTCGTTGGATGGATTGGAATTTGAAAATCTAAGACACTTATTCCAATATGCCCATCAGCATAATATTAAAACCAGCTTCGATGTCACCTACGACAAAACCAATCAGTGGTATGAAAGGATCAAAAGCGGGCTACCCTATACAGATATTTTTTTTGCCAGCTACGATGAGGCTGTCGCCCTCTCTGGAGGAAAGACAAAGCCTGAAGCGATTGCCGAATTTTTTCGGGGCAAAGGTGTAAAAACTTTCGTTTTAAAGCTGGGAAAAGATGGGTGCTATGCCACAGACTATACGCAGTCTGTGAAGCTTCCCACTTATGAAGGCTTTCCGGTGGTTGACACCACCGGTGCAGGAGATGGTTTTGTAACTGGATACCTTTACGGCATACTGCATGGCCTGACCATGGAAGAATGTAGTGTCTTGGGAAATGCGAACGGCACCTTAGCAGTGGGCGCCGTAGGATCGACAGCCGGCACAGGAACTTTAAATCAATTAATCGATCTGATCCGGGTTCATGGGGCTAAAACGCTTGATGCTGAAAAGCTCGCGGTAAAATTGGAGAGCTTGCTCGCATAAGACATAACATCAGTGCGAATATTTTTAAAATGATTATTTGGTTTCTTATCATCTAACAACACAAAAAATAAAAGGCGGAACTATTGGACGGCACTCATAAAACAGCATAAGTTGATTTGGAGAAACGGCGTAGCTTGCAGGCTATGCCGTTTCTCCATTTTGCATGTCATTCAATAAAGACGCAGGGGGTATTCCCACAAGGTCATAGGAAATATACTAATCTACGTACCGGGAAAAGCCCACGGCGAGGGTGAAGAAGAAAAGGCAGACGCTTATTATACCACTTTCCTCATTCTGGTGGTTTTGTTGACGGTTATCGTTTGGCCACACTTACCGCCCTATTCAAGGCGCAGATTTTTACACTTTTGGGAGCAAATGAAGTTCTATACCCCTTGTGTTTGAATACGCGGATTGGGTGATCTGGACGTTTCCCGCCTTTATCCTTTCGATACAGTGCGACGGCGCACTCAAGGGAGTATCAGCGACGATATTCAAAAATAGATGGTGCTGTACGAACTCCGCCGTTGATTTAAGGGTCATGGACCATGCCTCAGAAAAGGAAGCTCCCTCTCTCACTAAATTTCAACAACAGTATGTGAAGACTGCCGCCGCTGACGATTCTTTGGGCGATATTGTTTTTCTTCTAAATTCCGGTTTACGGGTTAGCAAATTAATAAATTTAGAATGGAATAACTATAACAAACGCTATCAGGAGTTGCATATAAGGGAAAGTAAAACAAAAGCTGGAATCAGGATAATTCCTTTAACACCTACAGTAATTGATATCATAGAACAGCAAACACATATTTACAAGTATCCGTAGAACACTTGTTACAAATTTTTGTACTTCACAAGCTATACTTACCCACACATAAACTGCTCCATAACCTCCCCGCACCTTTTTTTCAAGCTTCTCAGGGGGGAGAATCCCAGTTTCGTCCACTAAAAGTTCGCTTCCAGCGTTTTCATACACCGGTCTGCTGATAACGCTTTTTCGTCCTGGTGCTCCCGGAAAAATTTGTCCATCTCATCTAATACTTTCAAAACATTGACTTCTGACAAATTATTCCCACCAGATCCTGGCAAAAGAAGCTGGATTTAAAGACCGAACGTAATGGACAGACACTTTAAAAACCAATCCAAAAACCTTTTTATAGCAAGGAGTACGATCCACAATTAGGCTTTCATAGATAAAAAAATCCGGCACAAAGCCGGACGAAAACACCACAAAAAGAGCTAGAAAAAAATTCCTTTTAGGGACTTCCCTTTTCTAAAATTTGTGATATAATAAAAGTCGAAAAAATAAAAAGCACTTCCTGGACGGCTAATTGTTGGCGCAATCAACCGTCCCCCACCATAAGAGTATACGGACTACTCCTACGGTTTGTGAAATGCCATTTACAGGTTAGATTCTAACCTGATAAATACCCATTTGTCAAGCCTGCACTCTTATGTTTTGGGAAAAAGAGTGCAGGTTTATTTTTTCAATAAACTGTACCTTGACAAACAAGTTATTAAAACAGCCGCACACTATAAAAGAGACTGTTTTTTAACTTTACGCTTGCGAAACTGATACTATTGTAACATCAGTCTGCCGTGATCTTCTCAGAAGTAGCAACCTCTTGCAATAGCTTCAACCCGGAACAACACATTGGCTCTGTCGATGTGCCGGAGGAACGGGTTTCGATAGCCAAGCGATAAGGGAAAAGAAATTCTCCTGTACCTAATAAAGAATATTTAGTTTTGTCACATAGAAACAGCCCTTATCATTAAAGACTATTTCTATGTGACAAACAGGGAAAGGTAGTTTCTCCCTCTCCCCTGTTTGTCTTTGGTGAACCATCGGGGATTCGAACCCCGGACACCTTGATTAAAAGTCAAGTGCTCTGCCAACTGAGCTAATGATTCCTATAAATATTTATAAAAAACCACCTATGGTCTAATAACTGGCTGGGATGGCTGGATTCGAACCAGCGCAATGACGGAGTCAAAGTCCGTTGCCTTACCGCTTGGCTACACCCCAATAAAAAGGAATTTAGGGGCGATATGCGGACAATACAAGGTTGTCCGCATATCGCTTACAGCTATGGGGTGGAAGATGGGACTCGAACCCACGGTCTCCAGTGCCACAAACTGGCGCTTTAACCAACTAAGCTACATCCACCATATGGCGCGCCAAAAGGGACTCGAACCCCTGACCCCCTGCTTAGAAGGCAGGTGCTCTATCCAGCTGAGCTATTGGCGCATGGGTCATTATTTTGCCCGCTCAGGGGTGAAATAAATGTGGAGCGGGTGATGGGAATCGAACCCACACGACCAGCTTGGAAGGCTGGGGTTCTACCATTGAACTACACCCGCATTTCAACGGCGAGTTATATATTACCATAAAACTCGCCGTTCGTCAAGCAGATTCTTTTGATTCGTTTAAAAAATTTTATAGCGCATTAATTTTCAACTGATCGCCTTCGGCAAAGAGATCAATTCCCAGAATCTGAGTGTCCTCCGCATCAATAAAAGCGGTTGTAATCCGATCCTCTACCTCTCTACGCACTAAATTTCTCAAATCTCTAGCTCCGCTTTTTCCACCGATAGCATGATGGGCCAGCCACTGGCAAGCGCTGTCCTGGAAGGTAAACTGCACGCCCTTTTCTTTTAGGCTATCCACATATTCTGAAAGCATTAAGCGCGCAATGCTGACAAAATCATTTTCCTCTAAGGGGCGGAAAACGATAACTTCATCAATTCGGCTCAAAAATTCCGGCCGTAAAAACTCAGAAAGAGCCTTTAACGCCTTTTCCTTGTTGATTTCAGATTCGGTCTTCGCAAAGCCCAGAGCAGCATCTTTGCGGTCGCTTCCGGCATTTGAGGTCATAATGATCACAGTGTTTTCAAAATTGACAGTTCTTCCGTGAGCATCTGTGATTTTTCCCTCATCCAAGATTTGCAGCAAAATATTCATTACGTCGGGATGTGCTTTCTCAATCTCGTCGAACAGGAGCACAGAATATGGACGGCGGCGCACCTTCTCTGTCACTTGTCCGCTTTCGTCATAGCCAACGTAACCCGGAGGAGAACCGATGATGCGGCTGACAGAATGCTTTTCCATAAATTCCGACATATCCAAACGAATCAAGGTCTCCGGCGTGTCAAACAGCTCCTGCGATAATACTTTCACCAATTCTGTTTTTCCTACACCGGTAGGACCGACAAAAATAAACGAGGCCGGCCGTCTTCTGGGACTGATCTGTACACGGCTGCGGCGGATCGCTGCGGAAACCGCTTTCACCGCCTCGTCTTGCCCAATAATTCTGCTTTTCAGCTTATCCTCAATCGAAGCAAGCTTTTTCAACTCGTTTTCCTTAACTCTAGAAGCGGGGATTCCAGTCCAAAGCTCGATCACCTTAGCGATATCCTCTTCCGTCACCTGCGCGCCTAAAGCCTCCGGCGCAAGCTCCTGCACCTTATTTTCCAGGCGGGCAAGCTCACAGCGCACCTCGGCTAATTTTTCATAATCAATGTCTTTTTCACTGGCTAAAGCGTCTTCCTGCTTTTTCAGTTCGCCGCATTGAGCGCTTACCGCATCATATTCGTCCATTGCCGTGTTCCGCAAAGCCGCGCAGGCACAGGACTCGTCAAGCAGATCGATGGCTTTATCCGGCAGGAAACGGTCTGTAATATACCGTTCAGACAGGACTACTGCTTTTTTCACCAGTTCATTGGAAATTTTCACCCGGTGATAATTCTCATAATAGGGTTTAATCCCGATCAATACGTCTACGGTATCCTGAATGGAAGGCTCCGACACGGTCACCGGCTGAAACCGGCGCTCTAAGGCACTGTCCTTTTCAATATACTTTCTGTATTCTGTAAAGGTAGTGGCGCCTATCACTTGGATTTCCCCACGGGAAAGCGCCGGCTTTAAAATATTAGCCGCGTTCATAGAGCCTTCCGCGTCACCGGTGCCTACCAGATTATGAACCTCATCGATGAAGAGAATTATATTGCCGTCGGCTTTCACTTCATCTACCAAGCCTTTAATTCTGCTTTCAAATTGTCCCCGGAACTGGGTTCCGGCTACCAGGGCTGTTAAATCCAGCAAATGGATTTCCTTAGTCCTTAGCCTTGCCGGCACGTTTCCCGAGGCGATCCGCAAAGCGAGTCCCTCGGCAATCGCGGTTTTACCTACGCCGGGTTCTCCAATCAGACAAGGGTTGTTTTTTGTCCGCCGTGAAAGAATCTGCACCACCCTGCCGATTTCCTTATCACGGCCGATAATAGCGTCAAGCTTTCCATCTTTTGCTTTTTGCGTTAGGTTATAGCAGTAGGTATCCAAATGCTTCCGTTTTGGACGCTTTTCCGCCTTCTGCTTTTTTTCCGCAGACTTTTGAGCATTGGCGTTCTGGGCGGCATTGCCTCCCGCTTGGAAAGAGTCCCCAAAAATATTTTGTAAAAATGGAAATGTCGCCGCTCCTCCCGGCGTAAACAAGGCATCGTTGTCCTCTTCTTCCCTGTCGGCTGCGCCTCCAAAAGCCTCTCCCAGCTCCTCAGGGTTCATGAGGCCTCCGAACTGCTCCTGCATCGCTTCCAGCTGTTCGTCATCAATGCCCATTTTATCCATTAAATCCGTTACCGGCTTAATACCCAGCTCTTTCGCACAGGTAAGGCATAATCCCTGAGTATTCGAACTATTGGTATTGGTGGCGATAAACACCACCGCAGGTCTTTTTTTACATCTTGAACAAAGCATAGTGTTTCTCCTTTTTAGCGGCTTCGCCGCTGTTTACAGTATACACCTCAAGCCTTAATGATTTGTTAAGGAATGTTAAATTTCTAAACCCTACGCAGGAAAAAACAAAGAGGACGGATTCCAATCATAAATCCAGCGGAATAAAAACGTCTGATCAATGGTTTCTCTTGAAAAAGCAGCCGGCGTGGGGTCCATAGACGACACTGCCCAATGCAGCACTGTAACAGCCACCAGCAAAAACAGAATGCATTGCAAAACGCCTACGAAGAAGCCTATAAAGCTGTCGATTTGCCGCAATACCGGCAGCCGCAGTACCGGGCGAATGACCAAACGGTAAATCAAAATAAAAATCACAAAGAACACAATCATCAAGATCAGGAAAAATACGATCACTAGGAAGTCCACCATAATTTTAGAGATCCCAGCCATAATAGTTTCCGTTGCCTGAGCCGCCGCCCACTGGGTTCCTTGCTGAAAGGAAGCGGCGTCAAAACCGCCTTTGACCAAAATAGAGGAAAGGGGTCCCGGCAAAGACTCCAAAATCCTTTCCGCCGCTACGGTAAGGTCTTCTCCTGCCGCTCCCTGAAGGACTGCGCTCACCTGCTGGTGTAAGGAGTTCTCTAAAAACGCGGAATAAAAGCCCTGAGAAATCACAGTTGAGAGAGAACTGGCTCCCCAAACCGCCGCCACGGCGCAAACTAAGCCGATTAAGGAGCGGACGCCTCCCCGCCGGATTCCTCCGTAAATAAAAAAGATTAAAATGACCAGTACAATGGCGTCAAGAACATAATTCAAATAAAATTCCCCCTTGCGTTAAGAAAAAAACACCTGCCGGATTTCGCTGACCCCCAGCACATAGGCTTGGCTGTTGGAATACAGCAGAATTTTCTTAGCGTCGTTGCCGGCATCATAAGCGCCGGTTTCTTCTCCCAGATCTGAATAGGTGTAAATCCTTCCGGAAGAAAGAATCCCGGCAACTCCGTTATTATATCCGATGGAGGTGACCTTTCTTGCCACGGGATACTCCATCGCTGTTTTCCCTTGATTATCGATTCTCACCACAGTACAGTTCCTGCCGTCCTCAGACTGTGCCAAAGCGAGCACCATCCCGTAATACGGATCCAGCTGAAAAGTGGAAAGGGTTTTCCCTTGATAGTCGTAATCGATTTTTTCCTGGGCAGCAGGAATCATGATACTGGCGCCCCGATTACCGATCGCGGCGACATTACCGCTTTCCAGGCACCGGATCGACAGTAAAAGGTTATCGGAAAACTCAAATTTGGCCTTAGGCTCTTCCTGATTAAAGTCAAAAATATAAACCACTGATTTAACCGTCCCATCCTGTGCGGCAATTCCCGTCACAGCGCCCCACGTACCGTCAGCGCTCAGAGATATATCTACCGGATACCACTCGGAAAAATAATACTTATACTTTTCCGTATCATCGCTTAAATAAACGGTAAGCTCTCCCAGATAGTTTTTCGACTGGGTCAGAGCGGCGTAAACGCCCGACGAGGAAACGGACGCTGAAATGATTTTTTGCTCCAGATTTCTGCTCGTCAAGGTTTCCGAGGCGCTTTCAATCCGGATTCCCGTGCCCTCCTGATGATAAACAACCGCCAGGCTACCGTCTGTTCGCAGTACCGGAGAGCTAAAGCTATGCTGACGCTGGGCCAATTCTTTAGCGCTGTCATTGTATAGGGTAAAAGAGGTATCGCTGACCACCACTGCGTCTTGATAATCCAAAAGCTGAAAATTCCCCTCCTGGACTTCGCTGCCGGAAATCGGCGTGGGATAACCGCTGCCTACTCCCATCCCCAGCAAGGTGTTCTGAAACCAATTGCCCACCCGCTGGGGCGAAAGAGACTCCCGATTAGCCCACAAAATCACCGCCAGACTGCATAAAACCAAAATCAGCAGTAAGCGGATCACTTTTTTCGGCGGCCTTTTCAGTTTGATTTCTTCCTGGTCATACTGCTCTAAAGGCACATCCTCATAGCTGAGGGCCTTTCGCTCCTTTAACGCCCGCTCCCGGGCCTTTTTCTGCTTTTCATACCGTACGGGTCGTTTGGGCATTTATAGGTCCTCCTCATAAAACACACGGTTTAAATACAATCCGCAGGCCCGGGCTGTGGGCCCCGCCTTGCTTCTGTCCTTCGCCTCAAGAATGGCAGGAATCCCATCCTCCGGAATTTTCCCTTGGGCGATTCTCAAAAGAGTGCCGACCATAATGCGCACCATGTTATATAAAAAGCCGTCAGCCTCCACACGAAACGTCACCAATGGCCCTTCCCGGCTCACGGAGCAGCATTTCACCGTCCGCTCCATATTGTCCCTCTCCCGATGATCTAAGGTGCAAAAGGAGGTGAAGTCATGCTTTCCCACAAACGCCTGTGCCGCCTGGTTCAGCATATCCGTATCCAAAGGATACCAATAGTGAAAAGCGCGGCCGTCTAAAAAGGGGTTCCTCACCGGATCGTTCCAGATTAAATACTGATATTCCTTACCCTTGCAGGAATATCTGGCGTGAAAATCCAGGGAAACCGAGCGGCATCCTTTTACCGCCATATCCATCGGCAAAAAACGATTTAAAGCGGCCACCAGCCGCTCACAAGGGATTCGATGCCCAGTTTTCAGGCTGATGCAGTATTGGTTCGCGTGAACGCCGGAATCTGTACGGCTGCATCCCTTTACATCAAAATCGTCTCCGATCACCTGGCGCAGAGCGCCTTGAAAGACCTCCTGCACGGAAAGAGCGTTCTCTTGAATCTGCCAGCCGTGATATGCACGGCCGTCGTACGCAATAGTCAGTAGTAAATTTCTTTTTTCCAAAAGAGTCTTCCCTCCCAGCCGCTTTTCAGGTCTTTGTCAAAATCACCGGACCGCAGCCGGTAAAAAAACATTGCACAGCACTACTCCAGCTAAAATCACGCACATCCCGACGATTGCGTATCCATCCAGCCGGGTCATGTGCATGCTTTTCATTCTGGTCCTTCCGGAGCCCCCCTGATAGCATCGGCATTCCATTGCCATCGCCAGCTCATAGGCGCGGCGGAAGGAGGACACAAACAAAGGGATCAAAATCGGCACCAGCGCTTTGATACGCTGGAACAGCCCGCCGCTTTCCAAGTCTGCCCCGCGGGCCTTTTGAGCGCTCATAATCTTATCGGTTTCCTCCAGCAGGGTGGGGACAAACCGCAGAGCGATCGTCATCATCATAGCAATTTCATGGACGCTGATATGAAGCACCTTCAGCGGCTTCATCAAACGCTCCAAAGCGTCAGTCAGATCGGTCGGCGAAGTGGTAAACGTCAGCACCGAGCTGATAAATATCAAGGAAATGATCCGCAAAGCGATAAAGACCGCGTTGGTAATGCCCGCTTCGGTAATGGTCATAAAGCCAAACTGCCAAAGAGGCTCCCCCCGTCCATAAAACAGGTTCAGTCCGGCGGTAAGGATCACCACAAAAATAATCATTCTTAAGCTTTTAAAATAAAGCTTAACCGGCACATTGGAAAAAGCCATAACCCCGAGAATGGAAACCACCACAATCCCCAGCGCGGGGTAATTCTGGCCAACGAATACTAAGACAATAAAAGCAATGATTAAAACAATTTTCACTCTGGCATCCATGCGGTGGAGAAAGGATTTCCCCGGCACATACTGTCCTAATGTAATATTACTGACCACGGGACTCCTCCTCCCTGCCTAATATACGGAGAATCTCCTGGACGCCCTGCTCCACCGTCAGCACGCCGGAGGAAACCGGATAGCCCTTTTCCCTCAGCATAGTCATAATTTTAGTGATTTGGGGCACCCGCAGTCCCATTTGAGACAGCCGGGCGCTTTGAGCAAACACCTTGTCCGTTTTTTCAAACATAGCCACCTTTCCGTCATCGATCACCAGTACCCGGTCCGCGATTCTGGCGATGTCCTCCATGCTATGGGAAACCAGCAAAACAGTATTGTTCCTTTGCCGGTGATAATCCACAATCTGAGAAAGAAGCACATCTCGTCCCATTGGATCAAGTCCGGCGGTAGGCTCGTCTAAAATCAATACCTCCGGGTCCATCGCAATGACCCCAGCGATCGCGGCACGCCGTTTCTCACCGCCTGATATCTCAAACGGAGACGCTCCAAGCAAATTATCCTTCAGCCCGGCGAAAGCCGCCGCCATTTTCACCCGCCGCTTGATTTCTTCCTCGGAAAGCCCCATATTTTTTGGGCCGAACGCGATATCCTTTTCCACCGTTTCCTCAAAAAGCTGGTGCTCCGGGTATTGGAACACCATCCCCACCTGGAACCGGATGGCCCTGATTTTCTTTGGCTCCGCCCAGATATCCTTTCCCTTTAAAAGCACCTTTCCTGAGGTTGGCTTCAGAAGGCCGTTGAGCTGCTGCACAAAGGTAGACTTGCCGGAACCGGTATGGCCGATCACGCCAACCAGCTCCCCTTCCTCAATCTGAAGACTGATATGGTCGACGGCGGTTTTCTCAAAGGGAGTTCCCGCGCCGTAAACATACGTTAAATCCTGCGTTTCTAAGATGGGCATCTTTCTGCCTCCAAAAGCTTCTCTAAAATCCCGACACATTCTTCCGCATCCAATATTCCCAAAGGCACCTGACAGCCGCAGGCCCGCAGCCGGTAGCAAAGCTCCGTCGCCTGCGGCACATCCAAATGATGCTGCTTTAAAAGCTCTACCTTGGAAAATACTTCTTTCGGCGTTCCTTCCGTAAGAATCCTGCCGCTGTCCATGACAACCACACGGTCTGCGGTTACCGCCTCATCCATATAGTGGGTAATCAGAACAATGGTGATCCCCAGTTCCCGGTTCAGCTTATGGATCGTATCCAGCACCTCGGTCCGGCCTCTTGGGTCCAGCATTGCGGTAGGCTCGTCCAATACAATACACTCAGGCTGCATGGCAATGATACCAGCGATAGCGACCCGCTGCTTTTGCCCTCCGGAAAGCTTATAAGGGGCGGCCAGCCGGTAATCATACATTTCCACCGCCTTTAAGGCATCGTCGACCCTTTGGCGTATCTCTTTGGGAGGCACACCCAGATTTTCCGGGCCGAAGGCTACGTCCTCCTCTACAATGGACGCCACCAGCTGATTGTCCGGATTTTGCAGGACTAACCCCACCCGCCGCCGGATCTCATATTTTAAAGCTTCCTCTGCGGTATCCATCCCATCCACAAAAACCTTGCCGCTGGTTGGCAGAAGCATAGCGTTAAAGTGCTTTGCCAATGTAGACTTTCCACATCCATTGTGGCCTAATAAAGCCACAAATTCTCCCTTTTCCACGGCAAGGCTTACCCCAGACAAGGCTTCCTTCAAGCTCAAGGGATCGTCGGTTCCATATCGGAAGGTTACATTTTCAACATGAATAAAGCTCATATCTCCAAATCCTATCTATGAAGCGCCAATTTTAAGGCGATACTGTCTATCAATGTTTCATTACTCTACGTCTTTCCCTGTCCAAATAGCTGTGGAGCCGCAAGGAAGCACCTGGCCGGTGCTGGTCACCGGTAAACCGATTTCATCCGAGGCCACTCTGCCGCCCATAGGCTTTTGCAAAAGCACCCCCAGAAGATATTCCATCACCGAGGGCGACAGGCCCGTGGTATAGCTGTTCAACAGAAAAAACTTAGCGTCGGGAGACAGTATGCTCCGGCACAATTCCACCAAAGAAAACAGCTGCTCCTCCAGCTTCCACACCTCGCCGCCGGGACCTCTTCCATAGGATGGAGGGTCCATGATAATACCGTCGTACCGGTTTCCTCTCCGCTGCTCTCTCTGGACAAATTTAATGCAGTCATCCACCAGCCAGCGGATCGGCCTATCTGAAAGGCCGGACGCCGCGGCGTTTTCTCTGGCCCATGCCACCATCCCCTTCGACGCGTCCACATGGCATACACTGGCGCCCGCCTGGGCGCAGGCCAGGGTAGCGCCGCCGGTATAGGCGAACAGGTTTAATACCTTCAAGGGCTTTGGGGCATTTCGAATCAAATTCCCGGTAAAGTCCCAGTTTACCGCCTGCTCTGGAAACACACCGGTATGCTTAAACCCCATGGTTTTCAATTGAAAACGCAAATCACCATAACTGATTTTCCAAACAGGCGGAACCTTTTTGAGAATCTGCCACGCCCCGCCTCCTGTACTGGAACGGCGGTAGCGGGCATGAGCCTGTTTCCACAAGGCCAGTTGCTTTGGCGTATTCCAGATGATCTGCGGATCCGGGCGAATCAAAATAACCTCACCCCAACGCTCCAGCCTTTCTCCAGCGCTGGTATCCAACAGCTCATAATCCTTCCAGTTGGCAGCTCTCAAAACAGTTCCTCCCAGTTGTCGTATTCGCAGCCGTCCGGAAAGAGGGAAAGCCTTTTCCGGACGGCTGCGGGTTTTCATTCGAGTAACCCGCTAAGGTAAGGGCTCACAAACGATTGATCTGATAAAACAATCCATAAAAATATATTTTCAGGCCATTGCGGCGCTGCCTCCCCGGTTCAGCGATGCCGTTTAGCTATCATCATCACAAAGCTCTACAGCTGCCGCAGGCTTTAAGGCTCCGTAAAAGAAAGCCTGTAATCTTTCCAAATAAAAACTGACAGGGTTCGCTGAATATGCTCAAAATTTAAAAACAACCCGGTTCCCTTTTAAGGGAAATCCAATTCCACTATACCAGCTTCTCCCGGATCACATCCGCTACCTCGTTTGCCAGCCGGTTGATGGTTTCTTCCTGCTCGCCCTCTACCATGACCCGGATCAAAGGCTCCGTGCCGGAAACCCGCACGACGATCCGCCCGGTCTTGCCCAGCACAGCCTTGGCTTGTTCCGTGGCGGCCTTAACGTCGGCGTCGGTATAAAACCGGAGCTTCCCCTCCGGGCTGACCCGGACGTTGACCATTACCTGGGGATACCGCTCCATCAGGGTAGCCAAGCTGGAAAGCTTCGCTTGTCGCCGCTTCAGGATGCTGATCAGCTGAGCCGCGGTCAGCTGGCCGTCTCCTGTGGTGCCGAAATCCAAAAAGATCACATGCCCCGACTGCTCGCCGCCGAAGCTGTATTCCTCCAGCAGCATTTCTTCCAATACATACCGATCGCCCACCTTTGTGGCTACAAAATTCATACCGTTTTCTTCACAAAAACGGATAAACCCCATATTGGTCATAATGGTGCCTACCACCGTGTTTTTAGCAAGTTTTCCCCGGGATTTCATATCCAAGGCGCAAATCGCCATAACAAAATCGCCGTCTACCAAGTTTCCCTGATTGTCTACCGCAAGGCAGCGGTCCGCGTCGCCGTCAAAGGCTACGCCGGCATCCAGATGGTTCTCCTTAACAAAAGCCATTAAGCTTTCCATATGGGTAGAGCCGCAGTTATCGTTGATATTCACACCATTAGGCTGATCCGACAGCATGTAGACCTGAGCGCCCAATTCGGTGAACAAGCGCTCCGCCGTTCTGGAGGCCGAGCCGTTGGCGCAGTCCAAAGCGATCCTCATGCCATCCAGAGCAAAGGGAACCGTAGCTTTAATGTGGTCAATATAGTCTTTTACCGCGTTTTCCGCTACAGAAACCCTGCCGATATCCCCGCCCTCCGGCGTCAAATAAGGCGCCCTATGGTCCAGAACGATAGACTCGATCTGTTCCTCCAGGGCATCCGGCAGTTTATAGCCGTCGCCGCTGAATATTTTGATGCCGTTAAACTCACAGGGATTATGGCTGGCGGAAATCATGATGCCCGCGTCCGCCTTATATTTCCCCACCAAAAAAGCTACCGCCGGAGTGGGAATCACACCTAAGCTGATCACATCAGCGCCCACAGAGCACAAGCCCGCAGTCAGCGCCCCCTCCAGCATATCTGAAGAGATCCGGGTATCCTTACCGATCAGAATCCGAGGATGCCGGTGAGTATTATCCGTCAACACCATGGCCGCCGCCCGGCCGATATTCATTGCTAATTCACAGGTCAATTCCGTATTGGCGACACCTCTGGCGCCGTCAGTTCCAAAAAGTCTTCCCATAGCTAGAGCTCCCGTCCTTTAAAATATTGTTGTTTGGTCAGAATTCTCCCGCTCCATTCCGGGAGGAGTCATTCCTAAATGAAGATAGGCCGCATGGGTAGCGCACCTTCCTCTAGGGGTTCTGCTCAAAAATCCAATCTGCATCAGATAAGGCTCATAAACGTCCTCTATGGTCACCGCTTCTTCCCCGATAGCCGCCGCCAGGGTTTCCAGCCCAACCGGGCCGCCTTTGTAAAAGCGGATCAGGGTTTCCAGCATCCTTCTATCATTTCCATCCAGACCTAATTCATCAATTTCCAGCTTATCCAAAGCTACTTTAGCCGTTTCATAGGTGATTACGCCGTCGCTCATCACCTGGGCGAAATCACGCACTCTTTTTAGAAGCCTGTTGGCGATTCTGGGTGTTCCTCTGGAACGGGAGGCGATTTCCAGCGCTCCCTCCTGATTCGTTTCAATTCCCAAAATTTTGGCGCTTCTGGACACGATGGTCGCCAGCTCCTCCGGGGTATACATTTCCAGCCGGAGGACAACGCCGAACCGATCCCGCAAAGGCGCGGTCAGCTGTCCCGCGCGGGTGGTGGCTCCCACTAAGGTAAACTTGGGCAAGGGCAAATGGTAAGAGGCCGCCATTTGTCCCTTTCCTGTGATGATATCAATGGCGAAGTCCTCCATAGCGGGATACAAAATTTCCTCCACGCTTCTGGAAAGCCGGTGAATCTCATCGATAAACAGCACGTCGCCGCTGTTTAAATTTGTCAGCAGCGCCGCCAAATCTCCCGGCTTTTCGATGGCCGGGCCGGAGGTGATGCGGATATTTACATTCAGTTCATTGGCGATGATCCCAGCCAGCGTAGTTTTTCCCAAGCCAGGCGGACCGTATAACAGCACGTGGTCTAAGGATTCATGGCGCAGCTTAGCGGCCTCAATAAATACCGAGAGGTTTTCCTTCGCTTTTTCCTGGCCGATATATTCCGAAAGCGTCCTGGGGCGCAGCGGGTTTTCAATATCCGCATCCTCAGGAATATCCTCCGGGTCTACGATCCGGTTTTCTAAATCAAATTCGAAATCCACTGATTACATCCTCCCAGCCATAGCCTTTAAGGTAAGCCGAATCAGCTCCTCTACTGGCAACGAACTGTCAAACTTAGCTACCACCGGCGCAACGTCGCTTGGGGTATAGCCCAGCACTGTCAAAGCATTCATCGCCTCGGCGGCGTTTCCTGCCGCGTTTACCACTCCAGCCGCAGCGGTCACCTCTTCTCCGCCGCCTAATGCCTTCAGCTTATCCTTCAGCTCCAAAATTACCCTTTGCGCCAGCTTATTGCCTACTCCCTGAGCCATCGTTAAGGTTTTGAAGTCTCCAGCCGCGACAGCGACGGCCACCTGCTCCGGCGAAAGAACAGAAAGAATGGCCAAACCTACCTTAGGACCTACGCCGGAAACCGACGTCAGCAGCTTAAAGCAGTTCAATTCCGCTAGGCTGGAAAAGCCAAACAGGTCCACCGCATCCTCACGGACGTTCATATGGGTATAAAGGACTGCCTCCTTACCGATAGCGGGAAGGCTGCGCTGGGTATTCATAGTGGTATAACATTTATATCCTACGCCGGCACATTCAATCACCGCAAAGGAGGGCTCTGTGTGAATTAAACTTCCTCGTAACCGATACAGCATCTAACTTTTATCCTTCCTTCTTTTTCTGAAGCATTTGATACCGGAATCTGGAGCCGGACGCATGAGCGTGGCAGATAGCCACAGCCAATGCGTCGGCGGTATCATCGGGCTTTGGAACTTCCTTTAGTTTCAGCAGACGGGTGGTCATTTCCATCACCTGAGGCTTATGGGCACGGCCATAGCCGGTTACAGCGGTTTTCACCTGAAGAGGCGTATACTCAAAAATCGGCACGCCTGATTTTTGAGCCGCCAATAGGATAATTCCTCTCGCCTCCGCCACATGGATGACGGTTTTCTGATTGGTATGAAAATAAAGCTTCTCAATGGCAACCGCTTCCGGCCTGCACTGCCGTATCATTTCCATCATATTGTCGTAAATGTACTGAAGCCTCGCGGAAAAATCCATCCCCGCCTCGGTGGTTATCGCGCCAAAGCCGATTGCACGGTATTGGCCGCGCTCAAACCGTAAGGCGCCATAGCCAACGATGGCGTAACCAGGATCAATCCCTAAAATAATCAAGCCATCCCGTCTCCTTCCGCTTTTGCGATAATCAATTAATTATAGCATAAAATACTACGCAGGGCAACTGATCACGCGCGGCTTTTCTTTGCTTTTCATACCGCTTGCCACCGGCCATTCTTAAAATCTGACGCTTCTCTAGAAATTTTTCACAATATGTCGACTGAAAAATCAAATATATCATTTGCCTGTTAAATGATTCCTTCCGCCGGCTTTGTCTGGAGAAGCAATGCTAAAAAAGCTGTCTCTAAATTAGAGACAGCTTTTAAACCTTTCCTGCGCACGGCCATTCTATGCTATTAGGCCGCTTGATACATCATTCTTTAATAGCGTAAAGGCCATTCTAATAAACACCTTTGCAATAGGAAAGATGGTTAAAATTCTTTTTGGGGTTCCTGATTCTTCAGAAGACTTCGGATTTCTCTGAGCTTCTGTACCGCATCCTGGACTCCCATCATATAAACAGCGATCAGCTTATCTGGATTTTTCTCATACGCACCGATCTCAATCGGCTGGCTTGGCCGTACTACAACAGCTTTTTTCCGCCGTTCCTGCTCCAGAACATATTCCACCTGGCGGTTATAAAGGCTTCCTCTGCTTTCCAGGGCGGAAATCAGATTGGGATAGCCGCGATACTTAGCATAAACCAGCGGCTTGGGATAGGAGGATTTTTCCTTCTTCCGGTACGTGATATCCCGGGTAAGCACCACCACGTTGTATTCGTGGCCGTCGCAGACAGAACGCTCCAGGGGAATCGGATCGGCAATTGCGCCGTCCAGCAAGCGATATCCTTTAAAATCCACCATATTGCACAGCAGAGGCAGCGAGGACGAGGCCCGAACCGCAGTGAAGGGATCATAAATATCCTTTTTCCCAAAGAATACGGCGCATCCGGTCTCCACATCCGTAGCGCCTACCCGAAAATTCACCTCGGCCCTGTCAAACGCCTGAAAATCAAAGGGAAGCAGGTCGTGAGAGAGCTCTCCGAATATAAAATCAAACCCAAAAATAGAACCTGTTTTCCGCAAGGACTTTACGCTTAAATATCTTGGATCCGCTAAATAATGGTAGAAAATATCAAAATTACGCTTGGTTTGTCCCGAAATATAACTCAGGGCATTACAGGCCCCGGCCGATACGCCGTATATATTACGAAATTGAATTTCATTTTCTGAAAACACATCCAGCACGCCGGAGGTATACGCTCCTCTGGTTCCGCCGCCTTCCAACACCAAGCCTACAGACATTCCCGGCACCTTAATCCTTTCAAAATTAAGCCCATCTTATGATACAAGATAAGCCTTCTTTACTTCGTCTTTATTTTAACACCGTTTTCATGCGGAAGCAACCGAAAACCCCCTTACAGATTTCTGAATTTTCTCATATTTCTTTTGAAAATACTGGGTATTTATCACCAAATATAAGAGTAAATATTTTGTATTCACACCCGATTGACACGGAACCTAAATCCTGCTACATTTATCTCAGAAACACAATATACAATTTCATAGCCTTATGGGGGAATTTTTATGAAGCCCGCTTCCACGTTTTCCTCTTATCCTGAAAAAAAGCAGACTCTGCTTGTCGCGGTCTTCCTGGTCGTTCTGTATGCGGTTTTTTCCATGTGCGATAACCTAAAAGGCATTTTTATCCCCATTTATAAGGAGGAATTTCTGCTATCCGACACTCAGGCCGGCGCGATCTCTACCTCCGCCATGCTCGCTTTAGCCATTTTTCAATATCTCAGCAGCTTAATCGTTGGCAGGCTTGGGTATAAGAGACTGTTAGTCATCAGCTTTATTGTGGTGGGCGGCGCGATTATATTGGTGGTCTTCAGCACCAGCTACCTTACTCTTTTATCCAGCATATTTCTGCTCTATATCGGTATGTCCATGTTTAATTTAAATATCAATCTACTAGGGCCCGCTCTGGCGGTGACCTCCCCGGCTATTCTAATGAGCTGTATTCACGGCTCCTACGGCCTGGCCAATTCAGCCATGCAAAGGGCCGCCGGCACCCTTTTAGAAAATGGAATATCCTGGCGCTGGTTCTTTCTATTTTTACTGATTCCCTTTGGGATTATGCTTATTTGGGCCATTTTTCTTAAAATACCTTACCAGCCTCAAGTGGTAAAAAGCTCAAGCGGTAAAAAAGCTCTTTTTAAAAATCCTATGATCTATTTATACATGCTGGCGGCTGGCTTTTACTCCGCTTCTGAAGCTGGCGTTGGCTGCTGGTTTGTTAATTACATGAGCGAGTCGTTTTATATGGGCGCGGAGGAACGCGCGCTCTACGCCTCCCTCTTTTTCCTTCTCAAAACCATCGGACTGGTATTCGGCGGCTTTGTCATCCGATATTTAGGTTACTTCCGTACGGTTCTTTTCTATGCCGCCGCGGCGGCGGCGCTGACTTCGGCTGGAATTGCTTTCGGAAAGTCCGGCTTGCTTCTCATTGTTTTAGCCGGCCTGGCTTTTTCCTCCATTTATCCAACCACTCTTTCCACTATTCCAAGCTCCTTTGGGAAGGAAACCTCCCAGGCTACCGGTTTAATCATGATGTCCAGCAGCTTGACGGCAATGCTCTCCACCCTTTTGATCGGACTGCTGAATGATTTCATCGGAACTAGGCCGGCCTTCTTTATCGTACCCTTATGTCTGGCTTTTGTCGCCATTACCTCCCGGTTTATTCAAAAAAGCAGTCAAAAAACGCAGAATTCTGATAGGTAAGCAAAGCGGCCGGACGGTATTTCGTCCGGCCGCTCTCGATAGGATCATCGGTCTATAATCTGTCCTTCTGTAGAAATTGTGTAAACCTGCCACGGAATAAACTTTCCGCTCTTCCGTAACGCCGCTTTGGCTGCCTGCTCAATTCCTCCGCAGCAAGGAACCTCCATACGAACAATTGTTAAGCTTTTGATATTGTTGTTCTCTAAAATTGCTGTTAATTTCTCCGTATAGTCCCCCTCATCTAATTTAGGACAGCCGATCAGTGTAATTTTATTTTTGATAAATTTCTGATGAAAATTACCATAGGCATAAGCGGTACAGTCAGCCGCCACCAAAAGGTTCGCATCGTCAAAGTATGGCGCGGAAATGGGTACAAGCTTAATTTGAACCGGCCATTGGGAAAGCTGACTTTCCTGAGCATAAAATTCTTTGGAAAGTACCTCCTGCTCCGGATGGTGAATTTTTTTCGACTGCGTTCCCGGACATCCGCAAGGCAGCGAAGCCCCGGATGGCCCATGCTGCTTTTTTTCAGCTTGAGCGGCCTTCACCGCCTCCTGATTATAGGCTGGCGCTTCCCTATTTTCAAAGGTAATAGCTCCTGTAGGACAAGCCGGCAGGCAATCGCCTAAGCCGTCACAATAATCCTCCCGCAGCAGCTTGGCTTTTCCGTCCACCATGCCGATAGCGCCTTCATGACAGGCTTGGGCGCAAAGGCCGCATCCATTGCATTTTTCCTCATCAATTTGAATTATTCTTCTAATCATGCTCGATACTCCTTCTTCTTGACTTTGCAGTTACAGTATAGTAAAATCAAATACAAATTTCAGTTGTAATTACAACAAAAAGAGGATTTTATGAAAATTAATCTATCACAATGCTGTCCGCTGTTTTCGGGAATCTCAGAAAATGAAATGGATAAGCTCCTGTCCTGTCTTGACGCCAGAGAAAGGCGGTATCAAAAAGGAGAGCTTGTGATTTCAGCGGGGACAAAAATCTCCCGTTTCGGCGTTTTGCTATCTGGTACAGTGGAAATCCAGCAGGAGGATTTCCAGGGAAATATTACCATTGTCGCACAGATTACCCCAGGACAGCTTTTTGCAGAGGCCTTTGTGGGTGCCGGCGCTGCTTTACCGGTGGCTGTTCTGTCCACGGAGCCTTCCGTTATTCTATGGCTGGATTATAATAAGCTGTTATCCCCATGCCAATATGCTTGCCCTTTTCACGCTGCAGTCATCAAAAATATGGTGAAAATCCTAGCAAATAAAAATATTTTTTTAAACGCCCGCATCGGTCATTTATCCAAACGCACCCTGAAAGAAAAAGTACTGTCTTATTTGATCGGGCAAGCCAGGCAGCATAACAGCCGCAGCTTCACCATTCCCTTCAACCGTCAAAAAATGGCGGATTATTTAGCGGCTGACCGCAGCGCGTTATCAGCGGTACTGGGCAAACTAAAGAACGAGGGGATTCTTGATTTCCAAAAAAATCGATTTACCATACAACAAAATCTACTGATTAAGAAAAAAGGGGAATAGATTTTTCAGTGACTGCCTTCTTATCTTCTATTTATTTACCTGTTTTCCTACAGGCCGTCCGCCATATTGTTCACTTTACACGCGCAGCTCGTTATTGATTGGCAGAGAAACATTTATTCACGAGTGAACTCAAACGAAAATTCTATGGATTTTCTGACCCCTCAAGCTTTTCCGCGCTTTTGTTTCATGGACAAAGAATTTCTAATCTTAATATTTCATTCCTGTCAAAAATAAAATTGCAAAAAAGAAGGACACTGTAAATTTACAGTGTCCTTCTTTTTTTAATCGTCTGTAAATTTTGAGGATTCCACTGAACTCTGCGACTGGCTTAAGCTTCCGTTTTCAATCTCTGCCTCTACACTGTTTGAACTTTGTGAAGCTAAAGACTCCGTTTCAGAAGAGGACTCTAACGCAGGATCTGTGGAAACGTTCTCAGAAGGCGCCTGACTTTCAGAAACCTCCGGCGGGACTGGTTTCGGCTTTTCCACAAGCTTAATTTCGATGGCTTCCAGGCGTTTCGCCTCACCCGAGGTTCCCGCCATTTCACCATTTTTCACCCAATCCTGCCAGCCGTAGGTCTGCACATGCACTCGATAATAAATATCATAGTGCTCGGCTAATTCCCCCGTCAGGTGTATTTTGATCCCTTCCAGCCGCTTCGCCTGGCCAGAGGTGCCGCTTTCAGCTCCATCCTTCACCCAATTCTGCCAGCCATAGGTTTGCACATGGGTTTGATATTCCACACTGCCGCTATACCCTGGATTCTGCAGCAAAATTCGGATAGACTCCAACCGTTTCGCCTCTCCGGAAGTCCCGCTTACAGCACCGTTAGCCTTCCAAGCCTGCCAGCCATAGGTTTGCACATGGGTTTGATAATTGATTCCATCTACGGTAGCCGGCGGTGGAGTAACATAGGGCCTCTCCGTGCTTCCCGGCGCGGAACCGCCTTTTTCCACTAAACGAATCTCAATGGCTTCTAATCTTTTTGCTAATCCTTCGGTTCCGGCAGCTTCACCATTTTTTGCCCAGTCAAGCCACCCATAAGTTTGAGCGTGAACCCGGTAATAAACATCATACTTTTCTGCCAACGCTCCTGTCAGCCTGATTTTAATGGCTTCCAGCCGTTTTGCCTGGCCCTGAGTACCGCTGACCGCTCCGTTTTTCACCCAATTCTGCCAGCCATATGTCTGCACATGAGTCTGATACTCAATATCACCCGCAGCCCCTGGATTCTGCACTTGAATACAGATACCCTCTAAGCGCTTGGCCTCTCCCATGGTGCCGCTGGATTCTCCGTTGCTCCTCCAGCTTTGCCATCCGTAGCTTTCAATATGGGTCTTATAGTTAACGCCGTCCTTGGTTCCCAGCCCGGGCTTGATAAAGCCGCCGCCATACATTCCCGGCGCAGAACCGCCTTTTTCCACCAAAGTAATCTGGATTCCCTCCAAGCGCTTCGCCAAGCCTTCCGTCCCCGCAGGCTCACCGTTTTTCACCCATCCAAGCCAGCCATAGGTTTGCGAGTGAACCCGGTAATAAACGTCATATTTTTCCGCCAAGCCGCCAGTCAGCTCAATTTGAATCGCCTCGAGCCGCTTCGCCTGGCCTACCGTACCGCTTTCCTCGCCATCATAAGCCCAATCCTGCCAGCCGTAGGTCTGTACATGGGTGCGATAACGGATACTCCCCTCGGTGCTGTGGACATTAATACGGATCGCTTCAAGCCGCTTTGCCTGACCCACTGTGCCGCTGATTTTCCCTTGTCCTACGTCGTTCTGCCAGCCGTAGCTTTGCACATGGGTCTGATAGGTCAAAACGTCCTGGCTTTTTTGCACAAAAGGCCGAGTGGTAGAGCCGGGGGCTCCGCCATCCTTTTTAACGATACGGATTTGGATCGCTTCCATCTGCTTATCAAGGCCGATTGTCCCTGCGATCTGTCCGTTTTTTGCCCAATCCAGCCATCCATAGGTTTTGGAATGAACCCGATAATACAAATCATACTGCTGGGCGGCCTCGCCTGTCAGTTTAAGCCGGACAGCCTGAACAGCCTGACCGTTTCCAGCATTTCCGTTGAGTTCTCCGGCTTCTTTCCAGCCCTGCCATCCGTTTTTAATTAAGTTGACGCTGGAGGAAATGCCTCCCGAAATCCCATTTCCGCTCAAAGTAAAACGCAGGCCGTTTAAAGACAGCCCTCTTCCCTCCGTACCACAGGTAACGCCGTCCATGGTCACAGGCTCCTGCCAGAAATATAACCCACCCACGTAAGCCTCAGCGTTGACCACCGGAGGAATGGTGATCTCTGAAGGATCGGGCGCGGTCCCGGTATCGTAAACGAGCTCATAGGTTCCGGAGCCAAGGGAAACTTTTACAAAATTCTGCTGTACCTCCGCCTGAGTATCGGTTCCGTTCACGGTGACAGACCGGCTTCCATCCGCGTTAGCAGGTAAAAGGACCTGTGCCTGGGTATTGGCCGGAACAGACACCCTTACGGTAATCACTCCATCTTGCGCTAAGCGGAAAGAAACAGGGATGGTTCCTTTCACTGTAGGAATTTCTACAGCGCCCTCAGTAAGGCCGCCAGGCTGCACCTTTACCTCAAATTGTGAAAAACCGGGAGCGGTAGGTTTTATTCCAAACATTCCCCGAACAATTTGGCTGGCAGGAGAAGATCCCCAAGCGTGAGAAAAGGTCATATTCCCTTTCGCCTCAGGGCTCCAGGCCTCCGTAGACATGGTGGCTCCCAGTTTTTTTAGCATATAAGCCCAGCTATTCGAACTGTATTGCGTGTCCGGATTACTCATAAACTGGCGCGCAAGGGTCCCGCTGCCGCTCTGATATAAGCCGTCCAGCAAAAAATAGGAACCGTAAACGCTCATACGAATGGTTCCATCCGCTACGATCGTGGCACTCATCCTGTCCGCCATCGCCTGATCGGCATAAATGCCGCACGCCAGCGAAAACGCGGTAGCATGCTGGGCACAATGGTTTACCACAGCCCCCGCTTCCGTTAACCCATCGTAGAAGCGGCCTGTATTCTGATCATACAAACGGGAAATCATATTTTGTTTGATAACATCCGACCGCTCTTTCAGGAAAGAGGCGTCATCCCCATATCCTAAGGCAGCCGCGATATTTCCCATATCACGGTAGGCAGCCGAGCACACCGCGTTAAAAGCGGTATTATAAGCCGTATTGCTAACTTCATAGGAATCTCTCTGGCTATACGGCCAGTCCACCATAACCACTTTTCCCGGGTTATGGACTAACCCCAAATTGCTGTTATAAGAGGAGTCATACAGCGCGTTCTTCAATTGATCATAATGATCCCGCAAAAAAGCAATATCCCCGGAATAAAGATATTCCTGCCACGCTGCTGTAATCGCGAACAATTGGTATTCCGCCGGCCAAGTGGGATTGTTCACTACATAATCCAGAGAATGTCTCGCCAAGCTGTAATCATCCAAAAACGAGAAAGAAGACATCATCTGCACTAAAATGTCCCCCTCATAGGTTTTTCTTTCCCTGCTTTGGGAGTCCACATACTGGCTTTGAGCCGCGGTTTTCACTGTATATTTGGTCATTTCATAAATCTCGTTCAGCATTTGGTTTGAACTGCTAAACGAAGACTGGGAATCATCGAATTCCTGACGGATCGTTAGTCCGGTAATTTGTTCGGCTGTGAGCGCAGCAGGAAAATTTTTAATTTGGATATACCGGAAGCACTTCATCCCAATTCCTTCTAAGGTTTGCTCCCCTTTTTTCAGAACCCACTGCTCCTCGTACACATTTCCAGTCCGCATTTTACTCTTTACAGTGCCGTCATTATTTCTCTCTTCGCCGTAAAGTAAAGTGACGGTCTGCTGCTTAGGAGAATCTACCGTTAAGCGTATGCTTCCGATAATTTCCTTACCCAGATCCACTACATAGGAGCCATCGCTCAAGCGCGTTACCGAGGCCGCCGGCTGCTGGTACCGTGTCATATTTCCTGAGGGATATGGCGTCAGCTCCCCTTGGTTTTTTTCCTCAATGCTTCCAGAGCTCAACGCGGATTTCCAGCCGGTTCCCTGAAACTCCGCCTGATTCCAGCCGTAAGGAAACTTGGTGCCATTCAGATTTTCTGGGCTGGCATGATAATAGCTGGCGATGCTTTTCCCCTGGTAACCATAAATCTCGTTGGCATCCAGAGCTTGCCAAGAACTGGGGTTGGAGCCAGAGTTACATAAAACTTCCTTGGTCCCATCCTCATAAAAAGCTGTAATCTGGCATAAAAAGCCCTGCTTATCCTCCGCATAGCAGACTGCGCCTAAAATATTTTCCCCTTGATTTAAAAGCGAAGTAATATCATAAGTATTATAATATAGGTCTGAAAGATTTTTTACGCTTGGACCTAATCCGACCAATTGACCATTCACATAAAATTGATAAACATATTGCTGCGTGGTTTCTGTAGAGGCAGCCGTTACACTGGCAATTACCTTTTCCACCGGTTTATCCAGAGACAGCTTGTTCCTTAAAAACACGAATTTTTGACTGGAGCTTCCCCAAATTCCATTCTTGTTAGTCCATTGATCCCCCACACTAGTGACAAGCATCTCGGGCTGCGACAGCTCGCTTTCTAACCCCTGGCTGTCCCGCACCTGCACAGCCCAATAGTAAAGTCCATTATCTGTTAGACATTCAGGCAAACCCGCTGGTTCCACACCGGAGGATGCGGAGGCATCGCTCCAACCGCTGTCATAAACATATTCTTTCTGCAAAAACTGAGCTTTCGAAGACGCTACCACAATGCGGTACGCACTTTGATATTCATCAGCATCCGGATCCTCAAAAGACCAAGAAAAACGAAGCCCGTCTTTGGAAACGCCCAAAGGCTTGTCCAATAAATTCACCTTCAAGCGTTCGGGCGCCTGTGGAGGGTTTCCCGCGGCGGAAGCTTCCATTCCAAAAGACTGATCTGTAATATAGAAACCAATGACAGTGCAGCATACAAATAGAAAAGAAAAAATTATTTTTCCAATTTTCCTCAATTAAGAACACCCCTGTCTGATACTATCTAAATTTAAACACCTTATTTTTATCAATTCTATCATAAGAAAGAAATTTCGTAAATCTATTTTTAATTGTCAATTTTACAAAATATTTTCCTTCTGTTCATGGAAAAGCACAAGAACTTTTTATCGGAAAATCGATCATTTTTTATCTTGCTGTTGGATTCAGCCTATTTATTAACCGAGGTCTTTTTATCTTTCCCGGTTCTGCCGGAGCGATTCTCTTACTAAAAACGTTGAACAAAAAAAGCCTACGCCGAAAGATGGCATAGGCTTTGATTTCATAGCATTATGTAGTGATTAAAAAATACAAATCTTTCCTTTTACAGGAGAGAATCAACAACCTTATTAGACCAGGCAACTGCTTTTTTGATATCTTCATCACTCACCTTGCCGGCTTTGAACAAACCGCCCTTTACCTGGCAGGTAAATACGTCATCCAACACATTTACGCCGTTGCCCTTCAAGATGGATTTTAATTCATCCAATTTGCTCACATCGTCGCCGGCACAGAAAAACGCAACATTCTTGGTTCTGTTGGGATTTAAATCTCTGACAAACGCATTGACCTGCTTATCAACAGCTTTGTTGGTTTCAAGGCCGATCAGCAGTAATTTTTGCGCCTCACAGGGATAAGCCGGAGGAATTTGGTCTCCCTTAGTCTGCTGCTCTCTGGCGATCGCCCGGGCCAGCGCTTCGGCGTTTCCTGCTTTTGAATAATAAAGAACTGTCATTTTGTACTTCATGCTTCCAATGCCTCCAAAACTTTATTATATTTATGATAACATATAAATCCAGGGAAAAGAATGAACAAATCAATAATTTTAAAAGGAATCCCTACCAAATTTTAGAACTATTTCTATCGATATTTCACAAAGTTAACTATTTTTATCTACCTGATGGAAAGTTTTTAGATTGCCGGTTTTCTCACTGCGCCTGTCCAATTCCGCCAGGACATCGGAGAGCGGGATCCCTTCGTTGACCATCATCACCATCAAGTGATAAAGAAGATCGGAAATTTCCAGCACCGTCTCATGATTGTCGCCGTTTTTAGCGGCGATGATCGTCTCGCTGCATTCCTCCCCGACCTTTTTTAAAATTTTATCTAAGCCCTTCTCAAACAAATAGCAGGTATAAGACCCCTCCTTGGGCTGCTCCCTTCTATCGATAACGGTCTGATAAAGAGCCTCTAACACCTCATTTGACTGCATGGCCTGTTCCTCCTGTCACTGTAATTTCGTTAAAAAAGCAGCTGTGCGCGCCGGTATGGCAGGCGGGGCCTGTCTGCTCCACCTGCACCAGCAGAGTATCGTCATCGCAATCGCCAAAAACAGCTACCACCTTTTGCAAATGTCCCGAGGTGGCGCCCTTATTCCAAAGCTCTTTTCTTGACCTGCTGTAAAACCAGGTATAACCGGTATCCAGAGTCAGCTGCATGGATTCACGGTTCATATAGGCCAGCATAAGCACCTGGCCTGTAGAAGCCTCTTGAACAATTGCCGGCAAAAGCTCACTTTTTTGAAAATATTTATCTGTAAGGGCGTTTCCCTTTGCAAGAAAAATCGCTTTTTGCAAATCAATTCCGCCGGTATAAAGGGCCTTACCGCAGATAGCGCCATAAAGCCTTTCATCCCGAAGCCTGCGAATATCTTCTATCGTAGAAACCCCGCCGCTTGCGATAATATTGCAGCTTACAGCAGCATTAAGCTGTCTCAGCTGTTCTACATTGGGTCCCTGAAGCATTCCATCCTTTGCGATGTCCGTAAAGATTATTGTCTTTACACCGATTTGTTCCATTTTTTTTGCTAAATCCAAGTAATGGACGTTCGAGGTATCCAGCCAGCCCTCGGCGGCGACCATTTCATTTCTCGCGTCGATTCCCACGGCGATCTGATCTCTGTACTTTCCTACTGCCCGCTCCACAAAGCGCGGGTTCTTTACCGCAGCTGATCCTAAAATTACCCGGGAAATACCGTTTTGCAGATAATAATCCACGGTTTCCATGTTTCGGATCCCGCCGCCCAGTTCTACCCTCAGGTTGGTTTTTTGCGCAATCTCCAGAAAAATTTTCTGATTCACCATAACGGCGTCTTTAGCGCCATCCAAATCCACCATATGGATCCATTCGGCGCCGGCTTTCTGAAAGGATAAAGCCGTTTCCAACGGGTTTTCGGCCACCTTATGCGCCGTTTGATAATCTCCCTTTTGCAGACGCACACAGGTTCCATCTTTGATGTCAATGGCAGGTAACAATATCATGCATTTCTTCTCCTTATAAAATTCCTTTGGTGGATAGCACCCCGGCTCCGGTCTCCTGAACCGCAGCCTTTAAAGCATGGGCAGCCGCTTTGTAAACAGCCTCAGTCATGTGATGGGAATTTTTACCGTATTCGCACTTTAAATGCAGGGTAATACCGGCCTGGAAAGCCAGCGCACGAAAAAATTCCTCTGTCATGCAGGAATCATAGCCGCCGATGCTTTCCTCCGGAAAGGAGGCGTCGAACACTAAAAACGGCCTGCCGCTGATATCCACCGAGGAAAACGCCAGCGCTTCGTCCATCGGGATAAAAAAGGAACCAAACCGCTGAATTCCTCCCTTATTCCCCAAAGCCTGACATAAGGCCTGGCCGATCACGATACCCGTATCCTCGATCGTATGGTGGCAGTCCACATATAAATCCCCTTCCGTATGCACCTTTAAGCCAAGGCCTCCATGGACCGCAAAAGAATTCAGCATATGATCAAAAAAGCCTACTCCAGTAGAAATTTCCACCGGACCGCCGTCCAAAGACAGCCACACGGTGATCTGGGTTTCTTTCGTGCTCCTGGTAATTTCAGCCGTTCTCATGATTTTTTTCCTCCTCTGCAAACCATAAGCGCCATAATTTTATCAATTCAGCGTTTTCTTCCGGAGAACCGGCGGTAATCCGCAGATAGTTTCCCATACAGCGGATCGCTATCTGATTTTTCAGTAAAAACTCGAAAATCCTGCGGGCGTCTTCAGGAGCTTCCGGTTTGATAAACACAAAATTTGTTTCCGGCTTCCAAAGCTTATATTTCCCGGGAAATTCCTTTTGAACCGACAAAAGAGCATCATACAGGCTTTCCCTCTGGCAGATAATCTGCCGCCTTGCCCGCTCCAGCAGTTCCTTATGCTGAAACAGAACCGTACCTGCCATTTGGGTAAAGGAATTTACGTTATAAGGAGATTTGACCGCCCGCAAAGCGTTAGACAGCCTTTCATTGGCAACGGCGAACCCCAGCCGGATCGCGGCGCAGCCTATTGCCTTCGAGCTGGTTCGGAGGATGATCAGATTCTCATAGTCCTCCACTTCGGAAAGAAGAGATTGATCCCAGAAATCCATATAAGCTTCATCCAAAACCACCAGGCTGTCTACCGACCGGATCAGCTTTCTCACCTGCTTCCGGCTCAACCCTAAGGAAGTAGGATTGCACGGATTGGAAAACAAAATCATCTTCGCGCCGGTTTCCACCGCTTTACGAATCAACTCATCTACGTCTATAGACAGCTCCGGTCCCTTATCCAATACGACACAATCTATTTCAGAGATAGAAGCGTAAAATTGGTACATAGAGAAATCCGGCGCCACCGTCAGCATGGCATCCCCTTTCATCAAAAAGGCGTTGGCCAAAATAGAGATCAGCTCATCCGATCCGTTTCCCGCAGTAACGAATTTCGGGTCTATCCCATAATATCCGGCAAAAGCCCGGCATAATTCCCCGCCTATCGGGTCTGGATAACGGTTAAAATCTAATTTTTCGAGCCTAGCCCGGATTTCTGCCAAAACAGGTTCCGGCAGAGAAAGATAGGACTCGTTGGCATCCAAGCGGATCCGAAAAGCTCCGCTGATGGGCTCGTAGGGAGTCAATTCTCGGATTTTATCGTTTAAAGCATAAGGCAACGCAAACGCCTCCTTTTCGTCCGTTTTCCAGAAAGTGCGGAAAGCCAAAACAGCCCAGCCCAAAAGCTGTGGATCAGCGCCGGCCGCTAAGCATCTTTTCTTTTCTGCAAAACAGTCTTCTTTCGCAAATAGCCTTTTTCATTATCTTTGATTCAGAATCTTATCTGAATCGAATGGGCATGAGCGGTTAAGCCCTCTGCCTGGGCAATAGAGGCAATGGGGTCTTTGGCCTCCCGCAAAGCGTTTTCCGTATAATAAATAAAGCTGGACTTCTTGATGAAGCTGTCCACAGATAAGGGAGAAAAGAACCTTGCGGTGCCGGAGGTAGGCAGCACGTGGTTCGGACCCGCGTAATAATCTCCCAGGGGTTCCGGGCTGTAATTGCCCAGGAACACCGAGCCGGCGTTATCCAATCTGCCGATATACTCCATGGGATTGGCGCAGCAAACCTCCAAATGCTCCGGCGCCAGCTCGTTGGCGAAATCTACCGCTTCCTCCATACTGCGGCAAACTAGGATCATCCCAAAATCCCTCAGGGACGCTTCAATGATCTCTTTTCTGGATAGGGATCTGATCTGCCTTTCCAGCTCCTCTTTGGTTTTTTCCGCGATCTCCTGAGAAGGAGTCAGCAAAATAGCGGAAGCCAGCTTGTCATGCTCCGCTTGTGACATCAGATCCGCCGCTAAAAATTCTGGCTTTGCAGTCTCATCGGCCAGTACTAAAATCTCACTGGGTCCGGCGATCATATCGATATCCACCACGCCGTAAAGCTGTTTTTTTGCTGTGGCTACAAAAATATTGCCTGGGCCGACGATCTTATCTACCTTGGGCACCCGCTGGGTACCGAAAGCCAGGGCCGCCGCCGCCTGAGCGCCGCCCATCAGAAACACCCGGTCTACGCCGGCAATGGATGCCGCCGCAAAAATATCCTGGTTCGGCCTTCCGTCCTTTCCTGGGGGAGTCACCATTATCAATTCCTGCACCCCGGCGATTTTCGCCGGAATAGCGTTCATCAGCACTGAGGAAGGATACGCCGCCGTGCCTCCCGGCACATACAGGCCGACACGCTGCAAGCCGCGGATTCTCTGCCCTAAAATAACGCCGTCCTTTTTCGTCTCCAGCCAGCTCTGCTGCACCTGACGGCGGTGAAAATCCGCGATATTCTCGGCTGCCCGGCGTAATGCGTCTAAAAGCTCCGGAGCACGGCTGTTCTCCGCCTCTTTTAGTTCTTTCTTCGAAATTTCAAGATTTTCCGGTGCTCTGCCGTCAAATTTTACGGTGTATTCCCTAACGGCCTCGTCTCCTCTTTCCTTGACCTGGGCGATGATTTGAGCCACGGCCTGATTCACCTTTTCATCTACTTCTCCGCTTCTCTTTTTCAGCTGGCGGATAAATTCTAACTCTACCGTTCCGTCGGCTTTCACAATGGGAATCATCTGCTTTCCTCCTTTTTCCGCTGCAAAGACGACTTAGCCGCTTCCATCCGGTCCGCTAAATCCTCAATTTCCTGCTTTCTCAGCTTTAGGCTGGCCACGTTGGCAATCAGCCGGGCGGAAATCGGCGCGACATCGTCGATCACTTCCAGACCGTTCTCTTTTAAGGTGGAGCCTGTTTCCACAATATCGACAATAGCGTCAGACAAGCCAAGCAAGGGGGCCAATTCCACAGAGCCCTCGATCTTGATGATTCTGACGTCCATCCCCTTTTCTTCCACGTAGTTTCTAGTGACATTGGGATATTTGGTCGCAATGGTCTTGGCGGAATAGCCGCCAAAAAAGTCCCTGTTTTTCGGTCCGGCTAAGGCGAATCTGCATTTGCCGAAGCCCAGGTCTAAAATCTCGTAAAAACCGGTGCCGTTTTCTAAAATAGTATCCTTGCCCACCACGCCTAAATCACAGACGCCATGCTCTACATAAGTGATCACATCCGCGGCCTTTGCCAGTACCGCCTCGATCTCACCGTTTCCCACCGGCAAAATCAGCTTTCTGCCCTTTTCCCGGAGAGCGGAGCAGTCCAGTCCCATCTCTTCGAATAATCCCACGGTATCCCGCTCCAAACGGCCCTTGGTAAGCGCGATTCTGAGAGGCTTCATTTCTTTTCCTCCCTTACAGTAATTTTGTTTCAATCTCAGCGCCGACAAAATCGACTCTGGGAATTTTTTTCGTTTTCGCGTAATCAACAGCGGCTTCTCTGGTTTGCAGCACACTGTTTTCACAGCACAAGCCGCTCATTTTCATAGAATTGCTGTAATCCAGCGCCTTGATCTCGTAGCCGTCATCTCCATGAATCAAAACATCCGCGGACTTCTGCGAAGGGAGGTTGCCACGATCCATCATCAGCTTTGTCAAAGCGTTAATGTCAATAGCGAATCCAATAGCCGGCATTGGAGAATCAAACGCTTCCAACAGGCGGTCGTAGCGGCCTCCGCTTAAAATCGCGTCTCCGGAGCCCAGCACATAACCGCTGAACACGATACCGCTGTAATAGTCGTTTCGATGGACAATCCCCAGGTCTATCATCAGTTTATTGCCCATGCCAAGCTTCGCCAGCTTTTGATACAGTCCTTTTAAATATTCCAAAGGCTCCTGGGCCTCCTGAATCTCAGAGCACAGGCCGAAGGCCTCGTCGAAAACCTCCTCGCCGCCGAACAAACGGGGCAGCCTGCGGATCGCCAGTACCGCCTGTGACTGCTCCAAACGGTCTAATATTGTATCCAGGGCCGCGTAATTTTTCTGCTCAATCGAACTGCGGATGGTCTCCCGAACCTCGTCATCAATCGGGAGCTCTTTTGCTAAAGCCCGGAAAAAACCGGCGTGCCCCAGCTCGATCCGGTAATCCGGCACACAGCGGCTCAAGGCCTCCACCGCCGTGGACAGCACCTCTAAATCAGCCCGCACCCCGCTGGCTCCCAGCAATTCGATTCCGCTCTGATTGATCTCGTTATTCCGGCCCCGAAGGCTGGGATAATTATGGTAAACCTTTTGGGTATAGAACAGCCGCAGAGGCTTGAGCTCGTTTTGCAGCCTGGTCGCGGTCAACCTGGCGATCGGCAGTGTAGAGTCAGGCCGCACCACCATCAGGCGTCCTTTATTATCGGTGACCTTGAACATGAACTCCTGAGGAATGCTGGATTCCCCCTGGGAAAATACATCATAATATTCCAGACCGGGAGTGATCACCTCGTGAAAGCCGCGGGATTGAAACACACCGGCCAGCAGCTTTTCAATATTCCGATAGGTCAGGCACTCTTCAAAAAGAAGGTCCCGGGTTCCCTCCGGCGTAATTTTACAATATTTTTTCATAAGCTTAAACTCTCCAAGAAAAAAGTAATTCAACTAAGGCGATTTATTTGCGTTAATCGCTTTAGCGTGCTACTATAATAACACGATAAATTAATTGTGTCAACTTTTTTCTTTGCCATGGGCTTATCTTGATCTGAAGCCGAGGCTCAATTTAAAAGGGTTCCTGCCAGCAAACTACTGGGTAAGCAGCAGGACCTCTTTTCCCCTGCGTTGACTGCCTAACCTCCTGCAAAACCACGTTCCTGATACGGCCTTGCCAATTTCAAGCCGCCGGCCTCTCCTGCTTGCTTTTTTCCATTCGGAAACCACGGGATTTTTTATTTTCCGGCATTGCTGCATACCTTTTTACCAAAGCTGGTCAAAACAAGGTCATTTGGCTGCTGTCGGGCAAGCCCTGGAACGCTCCGGTTTCTTTCAGTGTTTCAATCACGGCCTTACCCACCTTAGCCCGGGCCTGAAAATCGTCTACAGAGATAAATTCTCCACCGTTTTCCCTTGCTGCCGCGAGAGAGGCGGCGGCAGCTCCGCCGACTCCCGGCAGAGAGCCAAACGGCAGACGGATTTTCCCATCCTCCACCAAATATTTTCTGGCGTCGGATTTATAAATATCAATAGGAAGAACCTCGATGCCTCTGGCCAGCATTTCATTGACGATCTGAAGGGTGGCGTAGCTGGCGTTATCCTTAGCGCTGGCTTCTTTTCCCTTCTGCTGGATTTCCAGCATCTTCGCCCGAACCGCTTCCTTTCCCTTTACTACCACGGCGGCGTCAAAATCCTCGCCCCGAACGGTAAAATAAGCGGCGTAATATTCCACCGGGCGGTGAACCTTATACCAGCCCAGCCGCAAGGTGGAAATCATGTAGGCGGCGGCGTGAGCCTTGGGGAACATGTATTTGATTTTCAGGCAGGACTCAATATACCATTCCGGCACGCCGTGATCCCGCATCGCCTGGTAATGCTCCTCGGTCAGCAGCTTTTTCGCCTTTCCCTTACGTGTGATCTCCATAATCTTAAAAGCCATTTTCGGCTCCAGCCCCTTATGTAGAAGATACGTCATGATACTGTCGCGGGTACCGATCACCTCTGAAATGGTGCAGGTCTTATTGGCGATCAAATCCTGGGCGTTGCCGATCCAAACATCGGTGCCATGAGACAGGCCGGAAACCTGCAGCAGGTCGGAAAAGGTTTTTGGTTGGGAATCGATCAGCATCTGGCGCACAAAATGGGTTCCTACCTCCGGCAGAGAAAAGGTTCCGGTTTGGGAATCAATATCCTCCGGCTCCACTCCCAAGGCCTTGGTCGAGGTAAACAGGGACATTACCTCCGGGTCGCTCATGGAAACATCCATAACGTTTATACCGGTGTAATCCTCTAAATAGCGGTATATGGTGGGAACATCATGGCCCAGCTCATCCAGCTTGCAGATGGTGTCATGAATAGAATGGAAATCGAAGTGAGTCGTGATGTTATCGGAGTTCTGATCGTTTGCGGGATGCTGCACCGGGCAGAAGTCGTAGACCTCCATTCCTCTTGGCACAACCACCATACCGCCGGGATGCTGGCCGGTAGTGCGCTTGACGCCGGTACATCCCGCCGCCAGTCTGGCCTCCTCAGCCCTGTGCATCATAGTACCCTTGCTTTCGGCGTATTTCTTTACAAAGCCGATACCGGTTTTCTCCGCCACCGTGGCAATGGTTCCGGCTTTGAACACGTTATCCTTGCCGAACAGGGTTTCTGTATACCGATGAGCGTCGCTTTGATACTCACCGGAAAAGTTCAGGTCGATATCAGGGGTTTTATCTCCGTCAAAGCCCAAAAAGGTTTCAAAGGGAATATCATGGCCATCCCGGTGGTAGGGAGTGCCGCACTCCGGACAGTTTTTATCCGGCAGGTCAAAGCCTGACCCAACGGAGCCGTCGGTAATAAACTCGCTGTGATGGCATTTTGGGCACACATAATGAGGGCACAATGGGTTTACCTCGGAAATACCGGACATGGTGGCCACAAAGCTGGAACCAACGGAACCACGTGAGCCTACCAGATAGCCGTGGGCCTCCGAGTCCGCCACCAGCTTTTGAGCAGTCATATACAGCACTGAGAAGCCGTGCTTCGTAATGGAGGAAAGCTCCCGGTCCAGCCGGTCGTACACGATCTTAGGCAGAGGATCGCCGTACATTTTTTTTGCCCGTTCCCAGGTTATGGTGGTAAGCTGCTCCTCCGCCCCATCGATGAAGGGCGGAAACACACCAGGCGGAATCGGGCTGACCTCTTCCACCATATCTGCAATTTTATTGGGATTCTCCACAACCACTTCGTAAGCCTTTTCCTTGCCCAGATAAGCAAACTCCTGGAGCATTTCGGGGGTGGTACGGTAATAAAGGGGCGCCTGCTGGTCGGCGTCGGTAAAGCCCTGTCCGGCCATCAGGATTTTCCGGTAATCGCTGTCATGGGGATCCATAAAATGAACGTCGCAGGTAGCGACTACCGGTTTGTTCAATTCCTGTCCCAGCTTGATGACGGTGCGGTTAAACTCTCTAAGCTGCTCCTCTGTTTGAACGGTGCCGTCCCGGAGCATGAACATATTGTTGCCCAAGGGCTGAATCTCCAGATAGTCGTAAAACTTCGCAATGCTGACCAGTTCATTCCAGGGCTGGCCGGAAACGATGGCCCGGAACAGCTCTCCCGCTTCGCAGGCGGAACCGATCAAAAGGCCCTCTCGGTGCTTCATCAGCACACTTTTCGGGATTCTCGGCTTTTTATAAAAATAATCCAGATGAGCGTAGGAAATCAATTTATACAGATTTTTCAGTCCTGTGGAATTTTTCACCAGAATAATCTGGTGATAGGAACGCAGTTTTTTTATATCGCCGCCAGCCAAAGCCGTATTGATTTGGGAGACCTTACCGATTTGATAATCCTCCTGAAGCCGCTGGAGCAGCACCAGGAAAATATTAGCAAGAACCATTGCGTCGTCGCTGGCCCGGTGATGGTTAAAGGGCGCAAGCTTCAGATGCTTGGCCACCGTATCCAGCTTGTGGTTTTTAATCCCCGGCAGCATGGCCCTGCACATAGGCACCGTATCCAAATAGGTATTGGAAAAATCCAAATTGTGCCTTGCCGCTACTGCCTGGATAAAGGAGGTATCGAAAGGAGCATTATGAGCCAGCAGCACCGGCTCCTTCCCGCAAAACTCCAGAAAAGCCTCTACCGCTTCCTTTTCCTTGGGAGCGTCGATCACCATACTGTCGTTGATCCCGGTCAGTTCCGTGATTTTCGCCGGAATGGGACGTTCCGGATTGACAAAGGTATTGAATACATCGGTAATCTCGCCATTGTGGATCCGCACCGCGCCGATTTCCGTAATCCGGTCGTTGGCGGCGCTGAGACCGGTAGTCTCCAGGTCAAAGGAAATATAATCCCCGTCAAAGGGCATTTCGCTTTCACCCTTGACCACCGGCACCATATCGTTGACAAAATAAGCCTCTGTACCGTAAATTACTTTTATTTTCCCGCCCTTGCCGCGGATCGCGTTGACCGCGTTCATGGCGTCGGGAAACGCCTGGGCCACACCGTGGTCAGTGATGGCAACAGCCTTATGGCCCCAGGCATAGGCCCGGTTGATTAAATCCGCGGCCGGGGTCACGCCGTCCATGGAGGACATATTGGTATGTAAGTGGAGCTCTACCCTTTTTACCGGGGCGTCGTCCACTACCTTTACCTTTTCCACCGTGCTCAGGCAGCGGGGACGGATAATCACTTCCCTATCGTATTTATCGTAGCTTACCTCGCCGCGGATCAGCAGGCACATCCCTTTGGAAATGGTATCGAGGGGTTTGCACAAATTTTTAGCCTCAATGATTTTTAAGGTCTGCGACCCCGTGTAATCCGTCACATTGATCGAATAGATTTTTTTGCTGCCATCCCGGGTTTCCCGCTGTTCGGCGGCAAACACCTCGCCCCATATGGTGACGTTTCCGGCGTCGGGGGTTACTTTGGCAATCGGGATCGGCTGGCCCTTGATTGGCTTGCCGTAAAGAACCTTCGCGGAGGACAGTGCTACCTGGGGATACAGGCTGTCCCCCTCCCGGATGCTGATCGGCGCGGTATCCTTTCGCTTGCCCTCAAAATTTTTGCTCTCGTAGGTCTCGATCTCCTCTACAACCTTTTTCCGCTCCTCTTTTACGCGGCGGATGGTTCTATGCTCCTGATAAACAGCGCTGTCCGCCTCAATGGAGGTTACGCCGTCAAACTCCACCTGAAAGGATTTTCCAAATTCCTCCCGGATCAGCCTGGACAGTTCCTTATCGAATCTCTTGCTTTTCAGAATCTCCGCTCCGCCATGGGCTAAGGTCACCGTCAAGCGCTCGCCCTCCACTCTGGCTGTGGAATCTTTGACGGTGCCGTTCAGGCTGGCGATCCGGCGCCGAAGCTCCTCCACAAGCTCCGGATAATAATCCTCCGAAAAGGATTCCTCCGGAAAATGGGGCTGAATGGTGACAAAGCTTAAATTTAATTCGGATTTTTGCAGCTTTCTCTCCACATCAAAAAGGACGCGGCGCTTCACAATTTTGTCAAACGCCACATCCAGCTCCATCCTTCTATTTTTAGAGTCAATTCTCATAGCCTGAACCACGCCCGGCCCAAGCTGGGATAAAAGCTCCTCGTCTTTTAAGTAGCCTTGAAAAAGTTCGCCAAAGTTTTTCAAAAACGACACCTCAGTTATCTCAGTCCATCGATTCGATTTCTTTTAACAATTCCTGCAAAAGCCGTTCCTCCGGCACCTTTCTAAGGACTTGTCCCTTTTTAAAGAGCAGTCCCTCTCCATTGCCGCCGGCAATTCCAATGTCCGCTTCCCTGGCTTCTCCCGGGCCGTTGACTACACAGCCCATCACTGCCACGGTCAAATTTTTTTTACAGTCCCGCAAAGCCTCCTGCACCTGATTTGCTAAGCCGATCAGGTCGATTTTCGTTCTCCCGCAGGTAGGACAGGAAATAAACTGGATTCCTTCCGTTTCGATCTCCAGCGCCTTCAATAAGTCCTTTGCGGCATAGATTTCCCTGACCGGGTCTGCGGTCAGGGACACCCGTATGGTGTCTCCGACGCCCTCCAGCAGCAAGGCGCCGATACCGGCCGAGGATTTCACCAGCCCCATCCGCTCGGTACCCGCTTCGGTCACGCCAAGATGGAGAGGATAATCGCAGGCCTGGCTGGCCAGCTGGTACGCCCGTACCATAGTCGGCACATGGGAGGATTTCATAGAAAGGACAATATCGGTAAAATCATATTTTTCCAATAGGGAGGCGTGGTACAAAGCGCTGTCCCGCAGGGCTTCCGGCGTGGGATGGCCGTATTTCGCCAAAATCTCTTTTTCCAGAGAGCCCGAATTTACTCCGATCCGAATGGGGATTTCCCTTTGACGGCAGGTATCCGCCACCGCCTTGACCTTGCCCTCATCCCCAATGTTTCCCGGATTGATCCGAATCTTATCTACACCCGCCGCCGCGGCTTCCAAAGCCAAACGGTAATCAAAGTGAATATCCGCCACTACCGGAATGGAAAGGACGGACTTTAAGGCGTAAACCAGCCTTACCGCTTCCCTATTGGGAACGGCAATTCTCACAATATCGCAGCCAGCCTTTTCCAGAGCGAGAGCCTGCTCTACGCTTTTTTCCACCTGGTCTGCGGGAACATTCAGCATAGACTGGACGGAAATTCTGCTTCCGCCGCCCAGCGGTACCCCGCCAACCATTATTTTTTTTGTAATTTTCCGTTTTATCATCCGCCGAGACCCTTTCCCGTAACCAATCTCAACACATCGCTGAAAGCGATAACCACCATCAGCACCATCAAAAGCACAAATCCCGCCGCGTGGACCCAGCCCTCATATTTCGCCGGAACCGGCTTGCGGAAAATCAATTCAATCAACAGAAACACCAATCTTCCTCCATCCAGCGCCGGCAGAGGAAGCAGATTCACGATTCCCAGATTGACCGTAATAATGGTCATCATCAAGAGAATATTGTTAATCGCCGTTTTCACATTTACGGAAAGTCCCTGAGACGCAGACTGGGCGATCGCCTGGGCCGCCCCAATGGGCCCCGCCATATCATTCAGGCCGTATTTTCCCGTCAGCAGGCCCACCAGGCTGGTCCAGACCATGCGGACGGTGGAAACCGTATAGGAACAGGACATTTTAAGCAGCGTCCAGGGATTTTTCTCAATGCCGTACACCTTAAAATCGATGGAAAGATAGTTTTTTCCATCGGTGTCCGTATATCTCGGAAACTCCACGTCGTTCAGAGCCATCACCTGGCCATCCCGATAGACCTCCATGTCCACGGTAAGCTTATCGCCGCTTTCCAGCGCCTGGGCGATTCCCTGGTCTGAGGCTAAGGCAAAGCTCATGTCCCGGTCTGTATAGACCCGGTAGCCGTTGATGGAAACCACCTCATCCCCCGCCCGCAGGCCGCTTTGCTTCGTCAAGGAATTCTCCGTAAACTCGGCTACGGTTGTAGAGCTGAAAACGCTTTGCTGCCCGGTAATAACCATCATCAGCACCACGCCCAGCAGAATATTCATAACCGCTCCGGCCACGACCACAAGAATACGCTTCCATACCGCTTTGTTGCCGAAAGCCCTTGGGTCGTCGCTGGATTCATCCTCTCCCTCCATGGCACAGAAGCCGCCGATGGGAAATGCCCGCAGGGAATACTCCGTTCCCCCCCTCTTGAAGTGAATCAGCTTCGGCCCCATTCCCAAAGCAAATTCGTTGACCCGGATGCCGGATAGCTTAGCCGTGATAAAATGACCGAATTCATGGGATAAAATGATAAATTCAAACAAAAGAACCGCGAAAATAATCAATAGGATATTGATGATAACCTCGGGAATAACAATCACCTCAAATTAATCAGCTTCCCGCAGCACAAATTCTCTTGCGTTCCGGTCAGCCTTTAGGATATCCTCCAAACCCGTAAGCTTCCTGTCTGTATGCCTCTCAATAGCCAGGGATACCATTCTGCCGATATCCAAAAAGGAAATCTTTTTCTGCAAAAACAGTTCTACCGCCTGCTCGTTGGCTCCATTTGCCGCCGCCGGAGCCGTCCCCCCTAATATCATAGCCTGTTTGCAGGCTTTTAAGCAAAGAAAATTTTCTTCATCCGGCGGAAAGAACGTCAGGGCTCCAAGCTCTGTCAGGTCAAGCTCCTTAACAGGAGATCTCAGCCTTTTCGGATAGGTCAGGGCATATTGGATCGGAATCCGCATATCCGGGACCCCAAGCTGGGCCAGCACAGAATTATCTTGAAACTGAACCATAGAATGGATTATGCTTTCCCGGTGAACCACCACATCCACCTGATCGATCGGCATATCAAACAGCCAGGAGGCTTCCATGATTTCCAAGCCCTTATTCATCATGGTGGCGCAGTCAATGGTGATCTTCGCTCCCATGTCCCAATTCGGATGCTTCAAAGCCTGTTCCGGGGAAACCTGCTCCAGCTCTTTCATGCTCTTTCCGAAAAACGGGCCGCCGGAAGCGGTTAAAATCAATTTTTTCAGGGCTTTCCTTTCAGGACAGCCCTGAATACATTGGAAAACCGCCGAATGCTCACTGTCTACTGGATAAACCGGCACTCCCTGCTTTTTGGCCGCCTCCATAACTAAGGCTCCGCCCGCCACCAGGGTTTCCTTATTAGCCAGAGCAATTTTTTTCTTGGCTTGAATGGCCTCCAGCGTAGGAAGAAGGCCTACCATCCCCACTACGGAATTGAACATCATTTCAGAACCCGGCAGAACCGCCGCTTCCAGTAGGCCGTCCATACCCGCGCCAATCCGGGTAGAGCAGTCCGCCACCCGGAGCTTCAATTCTTTCGCAAGAGCAACATCATAAACGGCAGCAAACTCAGGCTGAAATTCCCGAATTTGCTGCTCCAAACGTTCGATATTCCGATAGGCCGCCAACGCCTTCACTTGTATGCCCAATCTGCGGATAATATCCAAAGCCTGGGTTCCGATCGAGCCGGTGGAACCCAGCAAAGACAGGGTCTGAATCATAATTATGCAACGCCTTTCCATTTTATCCATGGATCTTTCAAGCGGGTCCGGAAATCCCGGGCCGCTTGGCTTTCACACCTTTTAACGGGCCTCACAAAATAAAGAGGCCTCCCCCTTCGACAGCGGTTCATGCCAAGATCGCCGCTAAACAGTTAAATGGTGACGACCGGATACATGGTAGTAACAAAATAAACCATGGGCACCACAAAGATGACGCTGTCAAAACGGTCCAAAAGCCCGCCGTGTCCCGGCAGGACATTGCCGAAATCCTTAATATGGCAGCCTCTTTTTACCAGCGAGAAGCTCAAATCTCCGAGAATAGAGAGGCCGGCTCCCGCCAGGGACATAAGAATCACAGCAAAATAATGGATTTTAACGCCTTCCGGGAAAATCCAATACTGGAAAATCAAGCAAGCAGCCGCCGTGCAAAGTACAGAAATAATAACGCCGCCTACGGCGCCCTCCACACTTTTCTTAGGGCTGATATTCGGGCAAAGCTTATGCTTTCCCATAGCGGAGCCGATAAAATAAGCGCCGGCATCCGCTGTCCAGGGCAGCACAAGGCAAATTACAATATAGAAAATTCCAACGGTGTTATGCACCGCTCCGCCGATATCCCGGAGCTGGCAGATCAGCCCCAGGGGATAGCTGATAATCAGTGATAGGGAATAAAGCACCGCCATATCCTTAAAGGTGATGTTTTTATGCATGGCGATCAAGGCACAGAACATCACTACCGCAAAGAGGAAGCAGGCCCTATTGAAAATAGTAAAGCCAAACAAAGGCATAATCAAAGAAAACGCCAGCGCCGGAATTACCATTCCATATATTTTCTGAATCCCCATGGCGGAGCATACCTCAAACACGCACACAGCGCTGACCGCAGCCAGAGAGATATTAAGAAGCACGGGCAGATTGCCGTTGAATACCAATACCAAAACCACATAAGTGATCCCGAATATCGCAGACATCAATCGTTTCGCCATTTAAACCCCTCCAAACCGCCGATTGCGCCTAGCGTATTCCGCTAACGCGGCATCCAGATCGGCAGTGGTAAAATCAGGCCACAAAATATCCATAATAATATATTCCGTATAGGCCGACTGCCACAGCAGAAAATTAGAGATCCTTTGCTCCCCGCTGGGCCGGATAATCAAATCGGGGTCAGGCTGGCCAGCGGTATATAAATGCCTGGAGAAAACCTCCTCGGTGATCTCCTCCTGCGTAAGCTCTCCCTGAGATACCTTTTGGGAAATCTGCTTTACCGCCCGTAGAATTTCATCCCTGCCGCCGTAATTCATAGCAATATTAAGCACCATTCCGGTGCGGTCCTTGCAGACCTCCCGGGTTTCCTCAATGAGCTGGCGCAGGTCAGAAGAAAAAGCCTCCGTATCCCCAATAAAGCGGACCTTTATATCATCATCTCGGAAATCCCGGAGAGATTCCTCCAGATACTGCTTGAACAGCTTCATCAAGCCGTTAATTTCCGCAGACGGACGTTTCCAATTTTCAGTAGAAAAAGCGTAAACGGTTAAATACTCAATTCCAATTTTGGCGCAATACCGTGTAATCGTCTTAAAATTGGCGGCACCCACCGTGTGGCCCGCCGACCGGGGCATTCCCCTCTTTTTCGCCCACCGGCCGTTGCCATCCATAATGATTCCTAAGTGCCTGGGCAGAATCCGCTCCGCCTGCCGCGGCTTCGCCGAATCGCCTTTTTTAAAAAACAAGGCCAAGTAAAATCACATCACATTCTTTTCGGCAGGGCAAAGCCGTCTGGTTTACCCTGCCGTTTTCTATCCCGCTATTGAAAATCCTACCTTAGATTTCCATAATTTCTTTTTCTTTTACCTGTGAAATCGACTCGATCTCCTTGATAAACTTGTCGGTCTGGTTCTGCATTTTCTTTTCCGCATCCTTCAGGTCATCCTCTGTGATCTCTCCGTTTTTCTTCAGAGCCTTCAGCTTATCCATAGAATCCCGGCGGATAGAGCGGATAGCCACCTTGGCTTCTTCCTCCATTTTCTTGATATCCTTTACGATATCCCGGCGGCGGTCCTCGGTGAGCGGCGGGAAAATCAAACGGATCACCTTGCCGTCTGTCTGTGGGTTAATTCCCAGATCAGAGGACTGGATAGCCTTTTCCACCGCGTGCACCACAGACTGGTCCCAAGGAGAGATGGTCAGGGTGCGGGCCTCTGTAACAGAAATAGCGGCAAGCTGGTTGATAGCGGTGGGGCTGCCGTAATAATCCACCATAATCTTATCCAGCACCGCCGGATTGGCCCTGCCGGCACGGATACCGGCAAATTCCGAGGTAAGCGCGTTTATGGTCTTGTTCATTTTTTTGTCTGCGTTTTCAAACACCTGCTTCATGGTAAAACCTCCAAGATCATTATTTTCGTATTTATCTCGCTTTCATCAATCCGCGACCATTAAGAGCGGACAATGGTTCCAATGGGCTCCCCGCACACGGCTCTGGGAATATTATCTGGATCCTCAATGCTGAAAACATAAATGGGAAGCTTATTATCCCTGCACAAAGAAGCGGCGGTGCTGTCCATCACCTGCAGGTTCTGATTCAGCACGTCGGAAAAGGTCAGCTCCGTGTACTTTTTCGCGCTGGGATTTTTATGAGGATCGCTGTCATATACGCCGTCCACCATCGTAGCCTTTAAAATGATATCCGCGTCGATTTCAGCGGCCCGCAAGGCGGCGGCGGTATCCGTGGAGAAGAAAGGATTTCCGGTTCCGCAGCCAAACACCACGACTCTTCCCTTTTCCAGGTGGCGTACCGCCCGGTTCCGGATATAAGGTTCTGCGACCTGCTGCATGGAGATCGCGGTCTGCACGCGGACGGGAACCTCCATCTGCTCCAAAGCATCCGCGACACAAAGCGCGTTCATAACGGTAGCCAGCATTCCCACGTGATCCGCTCTGGTGCGGTCCATGCTTCCCGAGCTGCGGCCTCTCCAAAAGTTGCCGCCGCCGACCACGATACCGATCTCCACTCCCATATCCGCGCAAGCCTTAATGGCCCTGCCGATGGAAAGCACCGTCTCGTTGTTGATGCCGTGCTTATCGCCCCCGGCAAGAGACTCGCCGCTGAGTTTCAATAAAATACGCTTGTATTTTGGCTGCATTCAAACACGCTCCCTTTTTATTTTTCAGCCCCTGGGCCGATAAAAGCCAATAAAAGCTCTCCAAAAATCATGAAAGCCTTTTGAGCCTTCTCAGGAAATTTATTGGCAACCGGCTCCATATCTTCTTATCATTTTACTATAAGCCCCGGTCAAAGTAAAGAACTAAAAGGACTAATTCACGGAAATCGATTTTTGGGAACCGGCTTGTAATTATGCAAAAACCGGAAAGCGAATAACACCAGTCGGTTCATGAAAAACGCAAATCAGACCCTTTTCTGTTTTTAGTTTGACTCAGCCTGACTTTTTCGTCTTTCTGAAATTGAAACAATAATATCCGATTAACGAAACAGCTTGCTTTGCAGGCCAGCCATTTTTTTGCGCCGCCGCTGAGTCTCCTCCTGATCTACAGAAAGCTCTCCCGCGCCGCTGATCTGCAGAACATCCCCCGGCTTCGCCCCCTGGGGAAGCTCGTTCAGCGAAATAGCGAACATCTTTTTTTCCTGATCCTCACAGATCGCGTAGGTTCCCTCGAACCGGTCAATGATTAGCTTTCTCAATTTTCCTCATCCTTTTCCATAAAAATATGAAGCATATCGCCGTTGCTTGCCATAACGATGGTGCCGTTTAGATCCGTTCGGAATACCGCTGCGCCGTTTTCACTGAGGCGGTCCAGCACCTGCGTTTTCGGAAGCTCGTTTCTATCCTCGCCTACAGAAATCACAGCCGCCTGAGGCATGACCGCATCCAAAAGCTCCTGGGAGGTGCTGGTTTTACTGCCGTGATGGCCTACCTTGAGCACCGTCGATCTCAGGTCATATCCCTGCTCCAGCAAATCCTTCTCCGCGTTTTCCTCAGCGTCCCCCATAAACAGAAAGCTTATTTCTCCATAGGTCATTTTCAAGAGAATCGAGTTGTCGTTCATATCATCGTAAACCCTCTGCGGGCCGAGCACCCGTATCTCCATTCCTCCCAGAGAAAATCTGTCTCCGATATCAGGGCTTTCCGCCGGAACCCGCCGAGCGCCAAGGGCATAAATCATCGTTTCATAGGCGGCTGAATCCGGAACCAGCTCTTCCGGAAGCTCCGGCATCAGAAATCTTTTCACTTCAAACTCCATCAGAACGTTGGCCATGCCGCCAATATGGTCCCGGTCAAAATGAGTGGCCACTACCATATCCAGAACCTCCACGCCCTGACGCTTCAGATAATTCGTCACCGTCCCGGAATATTCCACATCGCCGGAGTCGATTAAAATATGCTTGCCATTACAGCGGATATAAATTCCGTCGGCCTTCCCCACATCGATAAAATGGACGGATAAATCATAAGCGTCCGCTTCCCGGGAAACATCAGCCACCCCGAAAAATTGATAAATCCGTTTCCAGTTCGGAATTCCGTCTATGGTCTGAAAGCTGACTACCACAGCGGCGGTTACAAAAAGCAGCACTGCCACCAGGGCCATCAGACGCTTTTTGGCCATCCCTGTCGTCGATCTCATACTCGTTTTTTCCCTTTTGGGTAAGAGCCCTTTCCCTTCTTCACGGTGTGTTTTTTTATCGCAGGCTTTTTATTTCTGAGCGCGGCCGCCGTCTTCGGGTCCGGCCTGACCAGGCAGCCAGGCGAGGTACCGATCAAGTCCAGCCTGCCGGCCTTTTTCAGCGCCTCGATCACCAGCCCCTGGTTTTTGGGATTGAAATATTGAAGCAGCGCCCTCTGCATAGCCTTTTCCTTCTCAGTTTTAGCCACGTACACTTCCTTCATGGTATACGGATCCAGCCCCGTGTAAAACATACAGGTGGAAATGGTGCCCGGGGTAGGATAAAAATCCTGAACCTGCTCCGGACGAATTTTTTCCCGTTTTAAAAACAGCGCCAGTTCCACAGAGTCCTTTAACGTAGAACCAGGATGGGACGACATCAAATACGGGACAAGATACTGCTCTTTTCCAGCCTCTTTGGTGATCCCGTAAAACCGCCGGGCAAAGCGCAGGTAAGCTTCAATATGCGGCTTTCCCATGGCATCCAGCACCGCCGCCGAGCAATGCTCCGGCGCCACCTTCAGCTGGCCGCTGACATGATGCCGGACCAGCTCCTGGAAAAACTCCTGGTCTTTGTCCTGGATTAGGTAATCGAACCGGATGCCGGATCGGATAAATACCCGCTTGACCTTCGGCAGCTTTCTCAGTCTTCGCAGGATCTCCAAATATTCGCTGTGATCCACCTGAAGCTGAGGACACGGTTTCGGGGCCAGACATTTTTTCCCTTTGCACAGCCCGGCTGTTTTCTGCTTTTCGCAGGAGGGCCTTCTGAAATTTGCGGTAGGTCCGCCGACGTCGTGAATATACCCCTTGAATCTGGGGTTCTCCGTCAGCCTTTTTGCTTCCGCGAGAATCGATTCCTGGCTGCGCACCGTTACCGCCCGTCCCTGATGGTAGGCGATGGAACAAAAATTGCAGGCCCCAAAGCAGCCCCGATTGTGCGTAATGGAAAACTCCACCTCTTGGATTCCCGGGACGCCGCCCTCCTTTTCATAGGAGGGATGGTACATACGCTCATAGGGCAGCGCGTAGACCCGGTCAAGCTCCTGAGTGGTCAAGGGAGGCATCGGCGGATTCTGTACCACAATTTGGTCCCCGTGGCGCTGAATCACGGTTTTTCCCCGCACCGCGTCATGCTCATCCTGCTGCTTGCGGCAGGAAACGGCGTAATCCCTTTTAGAGGAACATACCCGCTCAAAGCTGGGGCATTCTACCGCCGGGCCAGGCTGATAATCCTGGGTTTTCACCGCGTAGCAGACGCCTCTGATGTCCCGCAGAGAACTAACCGGTAACCCTTGGCCAAGCTTGGAAGCGATTTGCCTAGTTTGGTTCTCTCCCATGCCAAAGGTCAGCAGGTCCGCCTTCGCTTCCAGCAGAATAGAAGGGCGCACCCGGTCATCCCAATAGTCATAGTGGGCAAACCGGCGCAGAGACGCCTCTAACCCTCCCAGAATCACAGGTGTATCAGGGTAAAGCTCCTTACATTTACGGCTGTATACAATACAAGCCCTGTCCGGCCGTTTTCCCGCCCTGTTTCCCGGGGAATACGCATCGTCGCTGCGCTTTCTTTTGGCGGCGGTATAATGCGCCACCATAGAATCAATATTCCCGGCGGTTACCAGAAAGGCCAGACGAGGCCTGCCAAACCGCATAAAATCACGGTCGCACCGCCAATCCGGCTGGGGAAGAACAGCGACCCGAAAGCCCTCATCCTCCAACACCCGTGAGATGATCGCCGCGCCAAAGCTCGGATGATCCACATAGGCGTCTCCTGTCACCAGGACAAAATCCGCCTGGTCCCATCCCCTCTGCACCATCTCTTCTTTTGTAATCGGTAAAAAAGCCATACCACAATTCCTTCATCTAAATTTACAGCATCACATACATGGAGAGCACTTTTCAACATTTTCTCAGCGTCCTCATATACATGAGCCACAATCCGTCCAAATAGCCGGATTTACCATTCTACAGACAGCAAGCCATTTTATCGGGCAATGCTTTCAGTAAGTACACGGAAAGCCTCCGCACTGGAAATTTTCTGGCAAGGGGAACCTCTCCGGCGGAACAGGAGAACCAAGAAGCTCTTTTTATCAGCCGGTCGGCTGAAAGGAATCCTCCCGGCCGTTAAGGCGAGAGGATTCTGGCGCTGTCTATTCTTCTGATTCATCCGCCTGGCGCATACTCATTTCCAGCCACTGCTGGTAGGTTATCAGTACCTGGCGGGGCTTAGAGCCGGCATAAGGGCCGATAATTCCCATCTGCTCCATTTCATCGATCAAGCGTCCGGCCCTGGCATAACCGACGGAAAGGCGGCGCTGGAGCAAGGAGGTAGAAGCCTGTCCCGCCTCTACCACGCACTTGACAGCCTCCTTCAGCACCGGATCCTCGTCCTTTCCGCTGTCGCCGCCGGAATCCTTTCCGGACTCCGCCGCCGCGTTCTTCTCGATTTCCTCGATAATATTCTGATCATAGGCAGACTCCTGCTGGCTCTTCTTCACAAAGTCCACCACCTTCTCGATCTCGGCGTCAGTGACAAAGCAGCCCTGGATACGAACCGGCTTAGGAGAGCCTACAGGCGCGAACAGCATATCGCCCCGGCCCAGCAGTTTTTCCGCTCCGCCGGAGTCCAGAATGGTTCTGGAGTCTACAGCCGAGGAGACGGCGAAAGCGATCCGGCTGGGGATATTGGCTTTGATGATACCGGTGATTACATCCACAGAGGGCCGCTGTGTAGCGATCACCAGGTGCATCCCGGCCGCACGCGCCATCTGGGCCAGACGGCAGATAGAATCCTCCACCTCGTTGGGAGCCGCCATCATCAGATCCGCCAGCTCGTCGATAATGATAACGATCTGGGGCATTTTTTCCAGCCTGATCTCCTGTCCCTTTTCATCCTTAGGAAGCTCTTCGCCCTCTGCCACAGGAGGCTTTCCTCCGTTGGCCGCTACCATTCGGTTATAGGCATGAAGATCTCTCACATTGTACTGGGCAAAAATCTTGTAGCGGTTCAGCATTTCGTTTACCGCCCAGTTCAGGGCGCCGGCCGCCTTTCTCGGGTCAGTGACCACAGGCACCAGCAGGTGGGGAATTCCATTATAAATTCCCAGCTCCACCACCTTGGGGTCTACCATCAAAAAGCGGACCTCGCTGGGGGTGGATTTATAAAGAAGACTGATAATCAAAGAATTGATGCACACCGATTTACCGGAGCCAGTGGAGCCGGCGATCAGCAGGTGGGGCATTTTTGCCAAATCCGTCAGGGTCACCTGTCCGGCGATATCCCGGCCCAGGGTAACAGTCAGCTTGCTTTTCGCCAAACGGAAGCTGTTGGATTCCACCAGTTCCCGCATTTTCACCACATTGACTACCTTATTAGGCACCTCGATGCCCACCGCCGCTTTTCCCGGGATTGGAGCCTCGATACGGACGCCGGACGCCGCTAAATTCAGGGCGATATCATCGGCAAGATTCGTGATTTTACTGATTTTTACGCCTGCGGCCGGCTGCAGCTCATACCGGGTCACCGCTGGTCCCCTGCTGATATCGACGATTTTTGTCTGAACGCCGAAGCTTTTCAGAGTATCCACCAGCATCTGGCCGTAGGTCTGCAGCTCGTGAGTCACATCCCCCTCATCCGTTTCCGGCGACGGATCCAGCAGAGATACCGGCGGGAACCGATAGGACGGCTCTCCGTTATCCCCCTCCGGATAAGGCTCTACCTTGATGGAAATAGATTGGGGATCCGGCTGCTTCTGGGCCGGGTCGGATTTGGTTTCCGCCAAATTCCGCTTTTTCGCCGCGAAAGCGGCTGCCGCCGCGGCCGCCCCGTTATCATCCATAGGCCGCTCCTCCAGCTTTTTTCTGGGCGGCATAGCTCCCGCCATATCCAAGCCGGCGGCCGGGATGCCGCTTTCTTTTTGCCTGCGGGCTTTTTTTTCTTTTTTTAAATCGGTATCGATCGTAGGCATCGGCGCGCTGACAGCTCGTTTCAGCTGCTCCAGCTTATCGTTGCGATCCAAAATCCGTTCTTTCATAGCCGCATCGGGAGAAATGACCGGATGGGCCGGCATATCATCCAGGGAAATGTCAATATCGGCAGCGTCCGTGCGCTTTCTCTCCTGAAGCTCCAGCGCTTCCTTTTTCATCCGGCGCTCCTCCCGGGTATTGCCGATATATTCTCCCGCCATATCCACCGGCTTTGTCACCGCGCGGAACAATTGAATCAGGCTGGTCCCGGTTAGGATCATCAAATTGACGAACAGCAGAAGAATGATGACGATTTTCGAGCCGGTCTCCCCCAGCACAGAAACAAAGGGAATTCCTAAAATGCCGCTGAACAAGCCGGCCCCCTTCATCTGCGCTCCCAGGCCGTACAATTCGGACAGCTTTTGAAAATAATTTTTTTCCGGAGATACCGCTCCTGGATTAAAAATGAAAATGCAGGCGCAGAACAAAATAATCATGGTGATGGAAAGCCAAATTTTAGTACTCAGCTTCTGCACCGGCTTTTCCAGCGCCGTGGCCACGGAAACATAGGTCAGCAAAATCGGCCAGCCAATTGCGCAGGAGCCGAACAGGCCCTGGATCATCGTATGAAGCCAGTTCCAGACGCTGTCCCCCGGTACCAGCACCAAGCAGAACAGGAAAATAGACACAGCGAACAAAACAATCGCGAAGGTCTGATTCCGCGACTTTTTCTCCTCCAAGGTCTTTGCCCGTTTCGTCCCGGGAGACGTCTTTGGCGGACGGCCCCGTTTAGGCTGCTGGTTTCCGGCCGCGGGCTTCCGTTTGGAGGCAGGCGTCCTAGCTGTCCTATTTTTAGCTGAGGATTGACTTTTAGTTGTTCTCGATCTCGTTCCAGCCACTATGTAACTCATCACCTTACATTATTGATAGATTCTTAAATTTGATGTTATAACCTTATGGCGCCTTCTGGTATGTAAAGGTACGTTTCCGCACCTTATTTTTCTTAACCTTTTCCGCTTTTTGTCCGAGATGTTTCAGAAAGGGCTTTCTTACGGGCAGGCTTTTTCTTCGGCTCTTTTTTCATCGCCGGCTTGTCCTCCTGCTCCTTAGAAGCCCGGTATTCATCGATCATGTCGTAAAGGCACTGGAGCGCGTCCGACAAATTTCCCAGCCGGTCGATCAGCCCCTCCTTCACCGCGTCTTCTCCATCCAAAACAGTGCCCACATCCATCACCAGCTCCTCAGTATTCATAGAAAGCTCGTAAAAGCGCTCCGGAGTGATGTTGGAGTTTTCGGCCACAAAGCTGGTAATCCGGTCCTGCATCCGCTGAAAGTATTCCAGCGTTTGGGGAACTCCCAGCACCAGGCCGCTCATCCGAACCGGATGGATTGTCATAGACGCTGACTTGGCGATAAAGGATTTTTTCGCCGCCACCGCCAGGGGCACCCCGATGGAGTGTCCTCCTCCCAGCACCATGGAAACCGTTGGCTTTTTCATACCGGCCAGCAGCTCTGCGATAGCCAGTCCCGCCTCCACGTCGCCGCCCACCGTGTTTAAAAGCACCAGCAGGCCGTCGATCCGCGGCTCCTCCTCGATGGCTACCAGCTGCGGCAGCACATGCTCATACTTGGTGGTTTTCGTATTGGACGGCTGCAAATAATGGCCTTCGATCTGGCCGATCACTGTCAGGCAGTGGATGGTATATTTCCCGGTGCTGGCAATAATAGAGCCGGTATTTTGAATTTGGTCGTTCTGCTTTTCGCTGCCGACCCCTTCATCCCTTGACTCCTCGTCAGGCTTTGGCTCCGGCTGAGCCGGATTTGGAATAAACTGATTGAAATAGTCGCAATGATTTTTGCCAAGATCATATAGCTTCATACTATCACGCCTCCTTTTAAGTAGTTTGTCGTAAAGAGGCGCGGTTTATCCATTGGGCTGCGGGCAAAGCCAAAGAATCCGGTCAGCTCGTTCTGTATTCAGCCTGTATTTTTAGAAGCGGCAGGCCCTAAACAGCCATTTTTATTATATCATCCATCCCGCGTTTGAGCAAGCGCCGAAAAACTTTCTCCGTATAAGCGCCAAGCCCCTTTTCCGAAAAGAATTCTTTCGTCAAAAGATTGACATACTCCCTAGAATATTAGATAATAGAGGTGTATTGTTATATGGCAACTAGTATTGAAAGGAGACCTGAACTTGGGTTACACTATCGCGCAAAAAATCATTAAAAATCACCTATTAAGCGGTGAGATGACCGTAGGATCTGAAATCGGACTGAGAATCGACCAGACCTTAACGCAGGACGCTACCGGAACGATGGCTTATCTGGAGTTTGAGGCTATGGGCGTTCCTCGTGTCAAAACCGAGAAGTCCGTGGCCTATATCGACCACAACACCTTGCAAACCGGCTTTGAAAACGCCGACGACCACCGCTTTATTCAAACGGTGGCCAAAAAACACGGCATTTACTTTTCCCGTCCCGGAAACGGCATCTGCCATCAGGTTCATCTGGAGCGCTTCGGCATTCCCGGCAAGACCCTGATCGGCTCCGACAGCCACACTCCCACCGGCGGCGGCATCGGTATGCTGGCTATGGGCGCGGGCGGACTGGATGTGGCGGTGGCCATGGGCGGCGGCGCTTATTACATTAATATGCCCAAAATGGTAAAAATAAATTTGACCGGCAGGCTGCAGCCTTGGGTTTCCGCCAAGGATGTCATTCTCGAGGTGCTTCGCCGCTTGACGGTAAAGGGCGGCGTAGGAAAAATCATCGAATACGCCGGCGAGGGCGTCAAAACCCTGACGGTTCCCATGCGCGCCACCATTACCAATATGGGCGCGGAGCTTGGCGCCACCACCTCTATTTTCCCTTCCGACGAGGTAACCCGGGAATTCCTGAAGGCTCAGGGCCGCGAGCAGGATTATACTCCCCTTGCGTCTGACGCGGACGCCGTTTACGACGAGACGCTGGACATCGACCTTTCCAAGCTGGCGCCGATGGCGGCCTGCCCCCACAGCCCGGATAACGTAAAAACCATTGAGGAAATCGGCCCGCGGAAAATCGACCAGGTCTGCATCGGCTCCTGCACCAACTCCTCCTATTTAGACTTGATGCGGGTGGCTTCCATTCTGAAGGGCAAAACCGTCCATCCGGATGTCAGCCTTTCCATTGCCCCCGGCTCCAAGCAGGTTTACAATATGCTGGCCCAAAACGGCGCTTTGGCCGACCTGATCGCCGCCGGAGCCAGAATTTTGGAATGTGCCTGCGGCCCCTGCATCGGTATGGGACAATCCCCCAATTCCAAGGGTATTTCCCTGCGCACCTTCAACCGCAACTTTGAGGGCCGCTCCGGCACCGCCGACGGCCAGATCTATCTGGTCAGCCCGGAAACCGCCGCGGTTTCCGCTTTAACCGGTGTATTTACCGATCCTAGAACCCTGGGTGCCGAGGTAGAAATTCCCCAGCCCGAGCATTTCCTCATCAATGACAACATGGTGGTCGCTCCCGCCTCTGAGGAAGAGGCTGCTTCTGTGGAGGTCCTGCGCGGGCCCAACATTAAGGAATTCCCCGCCACCAAGGCTCTGGAGGATACCATTCAGGCCAAGGCTCTCCTGAAGGTTGGCGATAATATTTCTACCGACCACATTATGCCCGCCGGCGCGAAAATTCTTCCCTACCGTTCCAATATTCCTTATCTCTCCAACTTCTGCTTTACCGTCTGTGACAAGGAGTTTCCGGAGCGCTGCCGCCAGGAGGGCAAGGGCATTGTCATCGGCGGCTCCAACTACGGACAGGGCTCTTCCCGGGAGCACGCCGCTCTGGTGCCTCTGTATTTAGGCGTCAAAGCTGTCATTGTAAAATCCTTCGCCAGAATCCACTGCGCCAATCTGGCAAACGCCGGCATCCTGCCCTTGGTTTTCAAGGATGAATCCGTTTACGGCAAAATTGATCAAATGGATGAACTGGAAATCACCAATCTGCGGGAAGCGATTCAAAAGGGCGGCGCCATCACCGTGAAGGACGTCACCAAGGGCTTCACCTTTGAAACCGAGGCCGTGCTGACCCAGCGCCAGAGGGACATCGTGCTGGACGGCGGCTTATTAAACTATACCCGGGAGCACCAGGCATAAGACCAATATCCGGTACTTCCCCGATTCAATAAAATACAGGAGGCACACCATGGCAGAAAAAATTCTGATGAAAACCCCTTTGGTCGAGATGGACGGCGACGAGATGACCCGGATCATCTGGAAAATGATCAAGGACATCCTTTTAAACCCCTACATTGACCTGAAAACCGAATATTATGATCTTGGCTTAGAAAACCGCGACAAGACTAACGACCAAGTGACCTTTGATTCCGCTTACGCCACTCAGAAATACGGCGTGGCGGTGAAATGCGCCACCATCACGCCCAATGCCGCCAGAGTGGATGAATACCATCTGAAGGAGATGTGGAAATCCCCCAACGGTACCATCCGTGCGATTTTGGATGGCACCGTATTCCGCACGCCTATTGTAGTAAAGGGCATCACCCCCTTTATTCCCACCTGGAAGAAGCCGATCACCATCGCCCGTCACGCTTACGGCGACGTTTACAAAAACACGGAAATGCAGGTGGGTTCCGATTGTAAGGCGGAGCTGGTGGTCACCGGCAAGGACGGCAGGGAGACCCGTCAGCTGATTCACGAGTTCAAGACTCCTGGGATCATTCAAGGCCTGCACAACATCGATGCGAGCATCGCCAGCTTTGCACGGGCCTGTTTCAATTTTGCTCTGGATCAAAAGCAGGATTTATGGTTCGCTACTAAGGATACCATTTCTAAAAAATACGACCATCGCTTCAAGGATATTTTCCAGGAAATCTACGACGCGGAATACAAGGAAAAATTTGAGGCTGCCGGCATTGAATATTTCTACACTCTGATCGACGACGCCGTCGCCCGGGTTGTCCGTTCTGAGGGCGGTTATATCTGGGCCTGCAAAAACTATGACGGCGACGTAATGAGCGACATGGTGGCTACCGCTTTTGGCAGCCTGGCCATGATGACCTCCGTACTGGTTTCCCCCTCCGGCATCTATGAGTATGAGGCGGCCCACGGCACTGTACAGCGCCACTACTATAAGCATCTGAAGGGTGAAAAGACCTCTACCAACTCGATGGCTACCCTCTTTGCCTGGTCCGGTGCTTTAAGAAAGCGCGGCGAGCTGGATGGCTTGGACGAGCTGGTAGATTTCGCCGACAAGCTGGAGCAGGCTTCTATTCAGACCATTGAGGACGGCGTTATGACCGGAGATCTGTACGCTCTGTCTACACTGGAGAATAAAACCTCTGTGGATACGGAAACCTTCCTCAGAGAAATCAATCAGAGACTTCAAAAGCTTCTCCAAAAATAATCGGCATTGACTCTATTTCATTAAGGAGGCGTACCCTACGTGCCAAAACGCGATAATATCTCTATGTCTGTCATCAGGCGGCTGCCCCGCTATTACCGTTTTCTGTCCGAGTTAAAGGATAACGGTGTAGTAAGGATCTCTTCCCGGGAGCTTTCTGACAAGATGGGCTTTACCGCCTCTCAAATTCGTCAGGATCTTAATTGCTTCGGCGGGTTCGGACAGCAGGGCTATGGATATATTGTGGAACAGCTCTATAACGAAATCGGAAATATTTTAGGCTTATCCAACCGGTTCAACGCCATATTGATCGGCGCCGGTAACCTGGGGCGGGCTGTTTCCACTCATATGTCCTTTGAAAGCCGCGGTTTTACCCTGACCGCTATCTTTGACAGCAACGAATCCCTGATCGGCAAAAAAATCCGTGACATCACGATTCAAAACATCGACAATCTGGAAGCTGTATGCAAGGACCGTACTCCCGATATGGCGATCCTCTGTATCCCCCGGGATTCTGTTGCCGCTTTAGCGGATCGGCTCTATCATCTGGGTATTAAAAATTACTGGAATTTCAGCCATTATGATTTGGCGATCCGTTATCCCGATGTCATTGTGGAAAATGTCCACCTGAGCGACAGCTTGATGACCCTATGCTACCGGATGTCCAACAAAAGCGAGGATATCCGTGAGACCTGATCTCTTTTGCCGCTAAAGCCCAAACCAAAGATTTTCTCAAACAAAGCTGCCTCTTCTCTTTGAACACTATTTACTAGATTCTTTCGCATTTTATCCCTTAAGATTGGTAATAATAATCCGATAGTTTTCTTGACACCATAGAACAACTTTGTTATAATAATAACAAAGTTCGTTATATAATTAACAACAGGAGGTTATTTTCCATGCCAAGTGAGAAGAAAAATCAGGAAAAGCCAGCCGTCGATGTTAACGCTATGATTGACCAGCTGGTGGCCAACGCACAAAAGGCTTTGGAAGAGTATATGAAGCTGGACCAGGAGCAGGTCGATAAGATCGTGCATGCGATGGCTCTGGCCGGTCTGGACAATCATATGCCGCTCGCCAAGCTGGCCTATGAGGAAACCGGACGCGGAGTGATGGAAGACAAGATCATCAAGAACATGTTTGCCAGTGAATACATTTGGCATGATATCAAATATGCCAAGACGGTAGGCATTGTTGATGAAAACGACATGGAAGGCTATGTGGAGGTTGCGGAACCGGTAGGTGTTGTAGCCGGTGTTACCCCTGTCACCAATCCGACCTCTACTACTATTTTTAAATCCATGATCTGTGCTAAATCCAGAGACCCGATCATTTTTGGTTTCCATCCCAGCGCTCAAAAGTGTTCCGCTGAGGCGGCAAAAATTGTTCGTGACGCCGCTATCGCTGCCGGCGCTCCTGAAAACTGCATTCAGTGGATAGAAACCCCTTCTATCGAGGCCACAAACGCTTTGATGAACCATCCGGGGGTTGCGCTGGTTCTGGCCACCGGCGGCGCCGGCATGGTAAAGGCCGCTTATTCTACCGGTAAGCCTGCTTTGGGCGTAGGCCCCGGCAATGTTCCCTGCTATATCGAAAAATCCGCTAATCTGGAAAGAGCCTGCACCGACCTGATGCTTTCCAAGACCTTTGATAACGGTATGATCTGCGCTTCTGAGCAGGCTGTCATCGTTGACGAGTGCCTGGCCGATGATTTTGAGCGGATTATGAAAGAAAACAACTGCTACTTCCTGAACAAAGAGGAGACCAAAAAGGTTTCCGACTATGTTATCAATCCGCAGAAGCAGGCGGTTAATTCCGCTGTAGTCGGCAAGCCCGCCTCCTGGATCGCTGAACAGGCTGGTGTGAAGGTTCCCGACAAGACCAAAATCCTGATCGCCCTTTTGCCGGATGTCGGCCCTGAGTATCCTCTCTCCAGAGAAAAGCTCTCTCCTGTTTTGGCCTATTTCAAGGTAAAGGATTGGCATCAGGGCTTTGAATACGCTCAGAAGATGCTGAATCTTGGCGGCCTGGGGCACTCTGCCGTTATCCACAGCACCAACAATGATTTAATCACTCTATATGGTGAAACTATGAAGGTTGGCCGTGTGATTTCCAACTCTCCGTCCTCTCAGGGCGCCATTGGTGACATTTATAACACCAATACCCCGTCTCTGACTCTGGGCTGCGGCTCCTACGGCCACAACTCTACGACTTCCAACGTTTCTTCCGTTAACCTGATTAACAAGAAGCGCATCGCCAAGAGGAGAGTTAACATGCAGTGGTTTAAAGTTCCGCCGAAGATCTATTTTGAAAACGATTCTATTCAATACCTGCAGAAGATGGAGGGCATTGAGCGCGCCTTTATCGTCACCGATCCCACTATGGTAAAGCTGGGCAATGTGGATAAGGTTCTCTATTACCTGAGAAAGCGTGAAAAATACTGCCATTCTGAAATTTATTCCGACGTTGAGCCTGATCCGGACGTAGAAACCATTATGCGCGGCGTACAGGCTATGCGTCAGTTCCAGCCTGACGTCATTATCGCCTTGGGCGGCGGCTCCGCTATGGATGCCGCTAAGGGTATGTGGCTGTTCTATGAGCATCCGGAAGCGACCTTTGACGGCTTGAAGCTGAAATTCATGGATATCAGAAAGCGTGCTTACAAGTTCCCGAGATTAGGCGCCAAGGCTCAGATGGTATGTATCCCCACCACCTCCGGCACGGGTTCTGAGGTTACCTCCTTCTCTGTCGTTACCGATAAAAAGAACGGCAATATTAAGTATCCTCTGGCCGATTACGCTTTGACTCCCGGCGTTGCCATCATTGATCCTCAGTTTGTAATGTCTCTGCCGAAATCCGCTACCGCGGATACCGGTTTGGACGTTCTGACTCACGCTCTGGAAGCCTATGTTTCCGTAATGGCCAGCGACTACACCGACGGCCTTGCCTTGCAGGCAATCGGCATGGTGTTTGAGTACCTGCCCAGAGCCTATAAGAACGGTGCTACCGATACGGTTGCCCGTGAAAAGATGCACAATGCCTCTTGTATCGCCGGTATGGCGTTTACTAACGCTTTCTTGGGCCTGAACCACTCTATGGCTCATAAGCTGGGCGGCGACTATCATATTCCTCACGGACGCGCCAACGCGATCCTTCTCCCCTATGTTGTGGAATACAATGCTCAAAAGCCTACAAAGTTCGCTACCTTCCCGAAATATGAGAAGTTCATTGCGGACGAGAAATATGCCAGGATTGCCCAGTATATTGGTAAGGGTGGTAAGACTGTACAGGAAAGCGTACAGAATCTGGTGCAAGCGATCCGCGACCTGGAAAGAGAGGTTGGCGCTCCCGCCAGCATTCAGGAATGCGGCATTGATGAGAAGCTCTTCTTTGACAATCTCCAGAGATTGTCTGAAAACGCTCATGAGGATCAGTGTACCACTGCGAATCCCCGCTATCCCCTCATCAGCGAAATTGCCGAGCTGTATACGAAGGCTTATTACGGTAAATAAGATTTTTACCGCCTGATATCTCGTTTTTCTTGGCTCTGTAACAGGTGTTAACTTATCGCTTTCCGTCTTTTCTTTTGACGGAAGGGAGAAGCTTTTCCTCTTAATCTCTGAAACACTTTACAGAAATCAAAAACATTAAAAAGCGCTGTCACTGTGGAAGCTTTCACAGTGACAGCGCTTTTTTCATCGGTAATTGTTCAGCCGCCTATCCTAAACTGGAATGGCAGAGAAAACCAATCAACGCTAACCATAAAGGAATCGAGCCGCATAATAAGACCTCGCTGTTTCGTTTCAGCCGATAAGCTTTCTGAAAAATAAAAAAATAAATACCGGTATCAAAAGAAGGATCGTTTTGATACCGGTATTTTCCTAACACGCTTATATTTTCCTCTTCACATTTCTTTGTTTTCACAAAAGGATACAACATTTTGCTGAAGATAGGATTAAAAGCAACACCAGCTTAAGCCTGCAGGAGATTATCCAGCAATCCAGTATAGCTTGCCAAAGACTTCACGCCAATCTCAGATGCCTGCAGCGCACCATTTTTAAACACAAGAATTGTGGGAATACTTTGGATACCAAATCGGACCGCTAATTCCTGCTGCTCATCCACGTTGACTTTAGCAACCGCTACTCTTCCCTGGTACAGATTGGCCAGCTGTTCGATAACCGGCGCCGCCATTCTGCACGGAGCGCACCAAGCAGCCCAAAAGTCTACCAGAACCAGGTGATTTCTGCTTAACATGTCATCAAAATTTTCCCGGGTAGGATGCAATATTTCAGCCATAAGAAAATTCCTCCTTTTTAAGACTTGTGTCCGTCCAAATAGGCCGCCGCCATCTGTGCGGCGATCAAGCCTTCGCCTACCGCTTTGGATACCTGCAGCGGCTTTCCGGTACAATCTCCCGCGGCGTATAGTCCTGGAACATTGGTTTCCATTTTATGATTGACTTTTATGTAGCCTTCTTCTAAAACAAGCCCTTCCACCAAAGCGGCGGGAGCGATACTATTTCGGAGAATAAATAGTCCATCCGCCGGCAGCTCCTGCCCATTCACTAAGACGGCCTCCACCTTTTCCTTCCCGCTCACCTGTTTTACTGCTCCGGAAAGATAAGGAATCTGCTCTGCAAGGCCCTCCCGAAAAGCAGAAGCGGAGACAAACGTCACGGAAACGCCGATCTCCTGAAGAAAATTAGCCTCTTTCGCCGCCTCCGGGCTCAAGCCCCATACAACAGCGCTTTTCCCCCGGTACAGCATACCATCGCAGGTGGCGCAGTAACTGACTCCCCTGCCCAAAAGCTCACGCTCCCCGGGAATTTCTTTTGCGCTGGAAACGCCGGTGGCCAAAATCACTGTTTTCGCCTCGACCATCTCACCGTCCACATTCAAAAGAAAATATTCTCCCATAGGAAGAATATTGGCTGCCTTCCCTTTTTCCGGAACCACTCCCATCGCCCGGGCGTGGCTGAGAAACTGTTCCATCATTTGCCTGCCGTCTACATCATACAGGCCAAGATAATTGTTTACTTTTTCTGCCCGTAAAAGATAGTTGCTTTCCGAAGAAAAAATGCGGACCGTTTTCCCCCGGGCTATCGCATTAATCCCGGCGGAAAGCCCTGCGGGGCCAGCACCGATAATTGCAATTTCCAGCATAGAAACACATTCTTTCCAATATCATTGAATAAAGGTATACATCGTCCCCAGTATCGGAAGCGGCTCTTCCTTATCCTGGGCCGCATTCACGATTCCCCAAACCATCAAGGCTAAAACCGCAGCTCCTCCCAAAACAGATAATAAGGCCGTAAAGATAAACAGAAAGGGCAAATACGTAAAAGCTGCGTTTAAAACCGTCATTGCCAGGCTGTACGCCGCTGAGAAAATACTCAGCAGGATTCCCTGATTAACGTGAAATCTCACTTTTGGATTATCCGGATCAGCCAGCAGGCCTACCAGCCAAAGCACGGAAAAATAGGCGAGAACGGAAAACAGCTTGGTATTATTCGCTTTTGTGAGGGGAGTAGTGCCGCCCGGGTTTCCATTGGAGCCCACAAAGGCTTGCTCCGTGCGATAGGCGGATTGCCGCCGAGCATTCCCCGTATTTTGAGCCTCATGAGATTTTTCTCCCGAGGCATTGCTTCCCGCATCGTTTTTTTGCTCCTGATTTTCCGGTGCCTTGGGCGTCTGGTTGGACTGATCCATGATATATCTCCTCTCATTGATAGGATTATTTCCTTAAAAGCCTATCAAAATCTCCTACAAAGGGAAGCGGCCGCTGTTGGTTTCTCGCCGCCCCGATCACGCCCATAACGATCATAATCACCCAGGCTACGGTAATTCCAACATATAACAGCAAACTGAAAATTTCTTGCACCGCCGGAAAGGAACTTAACAGCCAGCAAAGCAAAGAGGTTACCACATAAGCGCCGGCCACAAAGCAGAACAGAATCGCTCCCTGGTGGGTATGGAACTTCACATGAGGTTCATCCTTTTCCACAGAGAGCTTTCCCATCAGAAACAAAGGGCCGATATAGGCTAATATAGATAACAGCTTTACATTTACCTTGTTATATTCCTCATTCATCGTTATCCCTCGTAAGCTACAATCTCAATGCTGTTGATGACGACATCCTCTAACGGCTTATTGCTTTGGCTGTCTACCTCGACACCAGCAATGGCATCCACCACGTCCATGCCATCAAATACCTGGCCAAAAACAGTATGCCCCCGGTCGACGGGACTATATGCGCCATCCAGATTGGGATTGCCGCCGTTTTCCTCATACAGCTTTTCAATTTCTTCCGTCAGCTTATCCGTGTCAAACGCAGATCCGTACTGCGCCCCAAACTGTTCCTTATACTCTTCCCCGGCTTGATCCAGAGCCGCCTTGTACTGCGCCCAATACTGCTTATAAAAATCCCAGCCGGAAAACGCACTGGCCGGCGCCTGATTGATAAAAAACTGACTGCCGTTCGTATCCGGTCCGGAATTCGCCATAGACAGCGAACCGCGGATATTGAACAAAGTATCGCTGAATTCATCCTCAAAGGGCTCTCCCCAAATACTGTCGCCGCCGGTTCCATCGCCGTTAGGATCTCCGCCCTGGATCATAAAGTCGTTGATCACACGATGAAAGGTCAAGCCGTCGTAATAACCATCCTTGGCATGGGTTTTAAAATTCTCTACCGCTTTGGGAGCGGCTTCCGGGAAAAACCGAATACTGATATCCCCCATACTGGTGTGCATAATCGCAATTTCTTCCCCTTTCTGGGGCATATCCAATTGATAACCTACCGAGCCTTTAGAACCCTGACACCCCGTAAACACTCCGAAGGTAAGCGCCAGAGTCAAGGCGCAAATCACCGCAAGAATCCTATGCTTCAATGAAAACTCCTCCTTACTGATATAAAACTATTTTAGTATATGTGCCATTTTTTTGCAATAGACAGTTTATGAATTAGCGCTTCTAATTTAATAGTCCGCCCGCATATAAATACTATGCACACGAAAACGGGAGGTATTAAGTTGAAAAAAGTATGCAATCAAAAATCGCAGACAATAAATGAACGGATTCATGACTTGTTTGTGTGCGAAGGGGGTGGAGCATTGTGCTCCCAAAAATAAATGAATTTACTCCAGAGGGCTGGAAAATGGAGACGCCTGAAAACCGTGCCGCCTTTCAATCCGCCTCTTCCCTGGCTGACGCGTGCCGGGATCGGCAAATCTTAGAGGGGAGGGCGGTTATCTGCGACAGCAGCCACAACCTTGTTGTAGACTGTGGCTGCATGCGCGGATTGATTCCCCGCGAAGAAGGAGCCATCGGCATGAATGACGGCAGCGTCCGGGATATTGCCGTCATCTCCCGGGTGAACCGTCCCGTCTGCTTTCTTGTGACGGGATTTCAAAAAAACGAAGATGGAAAGACCATCGCCCTTCTTTCCCGCCGGGCCGCCCAAGAGCTGTGCATGAAGGAATATGTTTCAACTTTGGTTCCCGGGGATATTGTGAACGCCAGAATCACCCATCTGGAAACCTTTGGCGCTTTCGCGGACATCGGCTGCGGCATCGTTTCTCTATTACCAATCGACATGATCTCCGTTTCCCGTATAGACCATCCCAGAGAGCGCTTTTCAGTAGGAATGGACATTACGGCAGTCATTAAGGCTATCGACAACGGCCGAATCAGCCTGACCCATAAGGAGCTTTTGGGTACCTGGGAAGAAAACGCCGCCTTATTCTCCCCAGGGGAAACCGTCGCGGGCATTATCCGGTCCGTGGAAAGCTACGGCGCCTTTGTAGAGCTAACCCCTAATCTTGCCGGGCTTGCTGAAATCAAAGAAGGAATCTCCCCGGGACAGCAGGCCAGTGTGTACATTAAAAGCATTATCCCTTCAAAAATGAAGGTGAAGCTGATCATCGTGGACACCTTTCAATATGATTATCGTCCTTGTGCTCCTGACTATTTTTACCACGAAAAGCATATGGATCGTTTTGTTTACTCGCCGGAGTCCAGTGAAAAGCTAGTGGAAACCGTATTCACTTCCTCTTAAGCTTAAAACAGAGTGAAGCATACAAAGCACCTGATGAGTTTTTCTCACTCTCAGGTGTTCTTTGTATGCCTATTCAGAATCAGCAGAAGAATATTTCTGTAAGATCATGTTTAGATACTCCGAAGACAGATCGCTAATGGATTTCAAGGGTGTAGGCTCCTGCGTATAAGGGCCGATTTCTTTTCCAAACCAAGCTGCGTCGTGCCACTGGCCACACTTAAACCCAATTCTGCGATAAACTCCCAAGCAGGAAAACCCCAGGCCTAAATGCAGCTTTTCACATTTGGAAGCGTAACGCCTCCATAAACATTTTTGACTCCCTGCTTTTCCAAGAGTTCTATTAAAGCGCAATACAGCCTTTTTCCTATTCCCTGGGAAGTATAAGGCCAGCCCAAATAAATAGACAGCTCCGCATTCCATTGATAAACTTCCCTTTCCATATGACGATGAGCATAGGCATACCCCACAAGTCTTCCTTGCTTTTCACAGACTAGATAAGGGTAATCCTTAGTTAAACTGAGGATACGTTTTGTAAAATCCTGTCTAGTGGGTAATGTGTATTCGAAAGTAATCGGAGTATCAATGTATTGCTCATAAATTTTTAATAACTGCGGAACATCTCCGGTTCCAGCTAATCTAACTTTTATGTCCATTTCTTCTCCTGTATTGATGCTGCTCTGTCATTGCATAACCCGCAAAACATCATAGCAATGGAAGTATCAACGTGCCGTAGAAATATCGTCACATTATCAGCTATCAAATCCATAAAACTAGTCAATATTGTTTAAGATTGATAAGAATACATTCTATTTCTGCAAAAAATATAACTTCAATATAAAATAGCGGTACAGCTTAGCTGTACCGCTATCAGGCTTCCATAAAGGAAACTTATTTTACTTCTACTTCAGCGCCAGCCTCAGTCAGCTTAGCCTTCAAAGCCTCGGCATCGTCCTTAGAAACGCCTTCCTTGACGTTCTTGGGAGCGCCGTCAACCAGAGCCTTGGCTTCCTTCAGACCCAGGCCGGTAGCCTCACGGACAACCTTGATCACGGCGATCTTGTTGGCGCCGGCAGCCTTCAGAACAACATCAAACTCAGTCTTCTCCTCAGCAGCGGCAGGAGCAGCGCCGCCAGCAGCAGGAGCGGCAGCAACAGCAACAGGAGCAGCGGCGGAAACGCCGAATTCTTCCTCCAGAGCCTTTACGAGCTCACTGAGCTCCAGAACAGTTAAGGATTTAACATCTTCAATTAACTTTACAACTTTATCAGACATGTTAGGTACCTCCATAAATTTTTAATTTAAATTTTTTACGCGCTCTGCTTTTCCGCAATCGCGTTCAGCGCAACAACCAGACCCTTCAAAGTACCGTTAAGCACAGTGACGAAGCCGGAAATCGGGGCATTCAAGCCGCCCAAAGCCTTGGCAACCAAAACCTCCTTGGAAGGGAGCTTAGCCAGCTCCTCAACCTCAGCGCTGCTCATGACCATACCGTCTACAAAGCCGGATTTGACCTTGAAGAACTTATGGGTTTCAGCGAACTTACAGAGAATTCTAGCGGCCGCCACATGATCCTCCGCGCTGACAGCCAACGCAGTGGTACCCTCCAGGACCGGATCCAAGCCGTCTACATCAGCTTCCTTCGCAGCACGGGAGAGTAGAGTGTTTTTCACAACAGAATAGCTGACGCCGGCTTCACGCAGTTCCTTACGGAGCTTTGTATCGTCGGCCACATTGATTCCCTTATACTCGACTAGAACGCCGGCGCAGGAACCCTTGATTTTTTCCGCTAAATCTGCTACAGCCTGTTTCTTTTGCTCTAAAATCTTCTCACTTGGCAATTTCTTTTCACCTCCACAAAATGAGATGTAAAAAGGCCCTTTCCGCATACCGGAAAGGGCCTGAAAGTACCATACACAGAAAAATGCAGGCTTTGCAAGTCACCTTCCTCGGCAGGCAGAACAATAAGCTCTTTACGCAATAAGCACCTGCTGTCTTTGGAAAAGATCAGCAAATATTATACTAGCACAGACCTTTCGATCTGTCAAGCAACAAAATTAAGCGCCGAACTTGTTAGGATTCAGACGGATGCCAGGGCCCATAGTGGTAGCGACCACGCAGGACTTGATATACTGGCCCTTCGCTGCGGCGGGCTTCGCTTTTACAATAGCGCCCATCAGGGTGTCAAAGTTCTCCTGAAGCTTCTGTACGCCAAAGGAAGCCTTGCCAATGGGACAATGGATAATGTTGGTCTTATCCAAGCGGTACTCGATCTTACCGGCCTTCGCCTCGGTAACAGCCTTAGCAATATCCGGAGTCACAGTACCGGCCTTGGGGTTTGGCATCAAACCGCGGGGGCCAAGCACCTTACCTAAACGGCCAACCACGCCCATCATATCAGGAGTGGTGATGACCACGTCAAAATCCATCCAGCCTTCCTGCTGAATCTTAGCGGCCATCTCTTCACCGCCTACGAACTCAGCACCGGCAGCCTGGGCCTTTTCTACATTGTCGCCCTTGCAGATCGCCAGTACACGGACGTTTTTACCGGTACCATTAGGCAGCACGATAGCGCCGCGGACCTGCTGGTCAGCATGACGGCTGTCAACACCCAGTTTAATGTGAGCTTCCACCGTCTCGTCAAACTTAGCCTTGGCAGTCTTGATGCAAACGTCAAGAGCCTCTTCAGCGTCGTACAATTTTGCTCTGTCGATCAGCTTGGCGCTGTCAACGTATTTTTTACCGTGTTTCATTGGTTTTCCTCCCTATTGAGTGGTAAAATCGGAAATTTCCTCCCACCCGGGTATTTTGATCAGTCGACAACCTCAATGCCCATGCTGCGCGCGGTGCCTGCGATCATACTCATCGCAGAATCAATGCTGGCAGCATTTAAGTCGGGCATTTTCTGCTCGGCAATCTTCTTGACCTGTTCACGGATAATCTTCGCGACCTTCTGCTTGTTGGGCGCGCCGGAAGCGTGCTCGATACCACAAGCCTTCTTAATCAGTACTGCGGCGGGGGGCGTCTTTGTCACAAACGTGAAAGAACGGTCCGCGTAAACAGTGATGACGACAGGAATTACAAGTCCTACGTCGTTCTTTGTGCGCTCATTAAATTCTTTTGTGAACGCCATAATGTTGACGCCGTGCTGACCTAACGCAGGTCCAACAGGCGGCGCCGGGGTAGCCTTGCCAGCAGGTATCTGGAGCTTAATGAAGCCAGTAACCTTTTGAGCCATTTCTTTGCACCTCCAAAATTCGTGGTAACTTACGGAAAGGCGTTTCGCCTTCCTCCCACAAGGGACTGACCGTCCCTTTGTTAAACAGCGGAAAGCCGCCGTTTAATTGGTTAAGTTATTCGGCCGGTTCGACCTGATCCAACTCAAGCTCGACCGGTGTTTCGCGCCCGAACATGGAAACCGTGACCCGGACGCTGTTTTTCTCGGTGTTCATTTCTTCCACCGTGCCGACGAACCCATCCAGCGGGCCGTCCACAATGCGGACGGAATCGCCCACCTCGTAAGAAACTTCCACCTGACGCACCTCCACGCCCATTCTCGCCACCTCTTCGTCGGTGAGAGGAATCGGCTTGGAAGACGGACCGACAAACCCAGTACAGCCGCGGATATTCCGCACCACATACCAAGACTCGTCAGTAAGCACCATCTTGACCAGAACATAGCTGGGATAAATCTTCCGCTCAACCTGGCGGGTTTTATTATCCTTTACCTCTGTTACCATTTCCGTAGGAACCCGAACCTCCTGGATCAGATCCTGAAGCTGACGGTTTTCCACGGTTTTCTCAAGATTGGATGCGACCTTGTTTTCATACCCGGAATAGGTATGTACTACATACCATTTTGCTTCCTCTGGCATTTTTTCTCCTCCGTCTGGCTTATCCCGCTACACCCATGAATAAGCGGAACAGGTTAATCAGACCCGTATCCAATGCAAAAATGAACAAACCGATGATGATAATCACCGACAGCACCACGCCCATGTTTTTAAACACGGCCTTAGGAGTCGGCCACACAATCTTTTTGATCTCATTTTTGCAGTCACGGAAGAACTTTCCAGCGCTACGGAAAATGTTGCGCTTTTTGTCAGCAGCGTTTGCCATGTGTTGTCCCTCCGTCCAAACTATTTGGTCTCTTTATGCGTAGTATGCTTCTTACAGAATCTGCAATACTTATGCATTTCGAGCCTGTCCGGATCATTCTTCTTGTTTTTCATCGTGTTGTAGTTGCGCTGTTTGCACTCTGTGCAGGCTAGTGTAATTTTTACTCTCATGACGGCACCTCCCGGTAATTCGGAATTTTCATAAGCCTCCCTCAAAAAGGCGCAAAAAAATAAAGCCTCCATTTGAGGTAAAATGATTATAGCATACCATAAGAAATTCGTCAAGCCCTTTTTTCCAGGGGCTTGACGAGCGTTCTCCATATTATCTTCTCATATCATTCAGCGTACTGCCCATGAAGCTCTTTTTCGGCTTTTTCTTCTTCTCGGGCTTAACGTTCTTTCCCTTATATTTCAGGGCGTTTTTCCAAGCCTTCTGCAAAGCGGGAGTCATCGCCTCTCTGGCGGTCTCCGCCGCGTCGCCCTCGATGGAATTCAAAATCACCATGGTGATGATTCCGCGTACATCCAGATCGCCTACGTTATAGACATCATCAAGAATTGTAAACAGCTTTTCCTTTCTCTGCTGCTCTCCGGGGGTTCTCAACAGGTACTGAACCTGAGGCACTATTTTTTCCCGGGCGAAAGTCACACCGCGAAAGGAGGGATAATGCTCTTTTTCAAAGCGAATGTCATCCTTTAACGAGGGGAATACATTTACCAGACGGTTGCAGAAAAACAGAGGATCCACATTTCCCTCGTCGCTCTTCTTTTTCTTTTTATTCTGCTGCTGGACAATGGCCTTGCGCTTCGGCCCCTCTACCGTCTCCACAAAGTCGGCGGCAATGCTTTCAGCCTCCTTAGTGGAATCCGTCTCCGGATCGAACAGCCAAACAGCGATGTTCTTCCACTGATTGTCCGGACCCTCGTCCGTCATCGCGCAGCTTCTCAAAAAGTATTTTTTGACCTCTCCGTCGAACAGCACGCTGTAAGCGGAGCCCTCCCCCGTATACAAGGCGATCTGCTCGCTTTTACTGTCAGTATCCACCTTCTGGCGGACAAATCCCTGGCTGTCAAGAGCCTCTCCCACCTTATCGGCAATCAGGTCAAACGCCTTATTATCCAAAAAAATCACTCCTGGTCTTTTATTCATCTGATACTCAGTTTAGTATTATAACACTTCTGCTTAAATTTGTCACCCTTTTCCGCCGGATTCTCACACTTTTTTCAATTGCACCTTTCACGCTTCTGTGGTATGATATAATACTGAAAAATAAACGGCAGCCTGTTTTTCAGAATCATGAGAACATAGGAGCGTGATCTTTTTTGTCTAAACTACAAATCGCGGTGCTGTTCGGCGGCGCCTCCTCTGAACACGAGGTTTCCAGAATGTCCGCCACCACTGTTCTGAGGGCTATCGACAAAAGCCGTTATGAGGTAACTCCGGTAGGCATCAAAAAGGATGGCAGCTGGTGGCTGTATCCCGGCGATATCGGCCTGATTCTCGACGGGCGCTGGGAAAGCTGCCCCGATAACCTTCCCGCCTTTTTAGTGCCGGATGCCTCTGTCGGGGGTCTGCTGATCCGGGATTCTGACCACAGCGATACCGTGAAAAAAATTGACTGCGTGATTCCCGCCCTTCACGGAAAAAACGGCGAGGATGGAACCATACAGGGCCTTTTGCAGCTTGCGGGCATTCCTTTTGTGGGCTGCGATATGACCTCCTCCGCCGCTTGTATGGATAAGGTCATCACCAACGTCATGCTGGAGCAGGCCGGAATCCCCCAGGCAAGGTTCACGTGGCTCTATGCCTATGAGTTTCAAAGCGCTCCTGATGAAGCCGTTCTTAAAATTGAAAAAGACCTAGGCAGCTACCCTGTATTCGTAAAACCCGCCAACGCAGGCTCGTCCGTTGGGGTCAGCAAGGCGGAAAACCGTGAGGAGCTCAGAGCCGCTATTGCCAAAGCCGCCAAGGAGGATGGAAAAATCCTTATTGAGGAGAATATCGTGGGCCAGGAGGTTGAGTGCGCCGTTCTGGGCAACGAGGATGACCTGCTCGCCTCGACCGTAGGGGAAATCGCCCCCTCCAATGAGTTTTACGATTACGAAGCCAAATACCTTTCCGGCACCTCCGGGCTTTATATTCCAGCCCATTTGGAGTCCGGCGTCATTGAAACAATCCGTTCCACCGCCCAAAAGGCCTATCAGGTGCTGGGCTGCAGCGGCTTGGCACGGGTGGACTTCTTTGTAAGAAACGGCAGCGAGGTGCTGCTGAACGAGCTCAATACTCTTCCTGGCTTTACTTCGATCAGTATGTATCCTAAGCTGATGGAGCACGAAGGGCTTTCCAATCAGGAGCTGATTCACCGGCTGATCCAGCTGGCGGTCAAGCGTATGGGAAAAGGAGCGGATGCGTAATGGCCTCCAATCATCCCATTGGGGTCTTTGACTCCGGAGTGGGCGGGCTGACCGCCGTAAAGGAGCTGAGAGCCTTACTTCCTCACGAGGATATCGTCTATTTCGGCGACACCAGCCGAGCTCCTTACGGCAATCGCAGCCGGGACACCATCCTGCGCTACGCAAGGCAGGATGTGAATTTTCTTCTTTCGCAAAAGGTAAAAATGATCATCGCCGCCTGCGGAACCGTCAGTTCGGTGGCGGCGTCCATGGGGCAAAGCCTGCCCGTACCCTTTACCGGCGTGGTTACCCCTACCTGCCGTGCCGCGGTAAAGGCTACCAAAAACAAAAGAATCGGCGTAATTGCCACGGCGGCCACCATTGACAGCGGCTCTTACCGCAAGGAGCTGAATGCCTTGCATCCTGAAATCCAGGTTTTTGAGCAGCCCTGCCCCCTGTTTGTCCCCCTGGTGGAAAACGCCTTTATCGACCCCGGAGACCAGGTGACTAACCTGGTGGCCCAGCGGTACCTGTCCGGACTGCGCGGCGCCGGCGTGGATACCTTGATTTTAGGCTGCACCCATTATCCTATTATCAGCGCTATTATTTCCAAGGCCATGGGAGATCAGGTCACCCTGATTGATTCCGGCAGGGAAACGGCTGTCTATGCCGCCCGATTGCTGAAGGATCAGCAGCTTTTGGCTTCCGGCGGCCAGGAGGGCCGAAACGCTTTCTATGTCAGCGACAGCGTGGACGGCTTCAATCAGATCGCGGATATTTTTCTCGGCAGAGAAATGAACCACAGCGCCTGCCGAATTAATATAGAGGAATATTAAAACAGAGTAGGAGCATTAAAGCGAATGCAGGAAAATTATTTAATCTCCATCGTAGGCACCCAGGAGATCGACGGAGAAAAGGACCAGATCGAGCTGACGACCGTGGGCACCTATGTCCGCAAAGGAAACAGCCGATACATCGTTTATCACGAGTTTAATCAGGATTTACCCGCCGGGAAGGTCACCTCCGTCTTGAAGGTAGAGGATGACAAACGGGTAACCCTGATCCGCTCCGGCGGCCAGCGCTCTCGTCTGGTGCTGGAAAAGGGCAAGCGCCATTTATGTCACTACGACACCGGCTTCGGCTCCCTGATGGTCGGGGTGTTCGCCCAGTCGATTCACAGCGACTTAACTGATTCCGGAGGCACCTTAGACGTCAGCTATTCCCTGGATATCAACTCCGGCCTCAACAGCATGAATAGTATCTTTGTGGACGTCAAAAGAAACGCGAAAAAATCATAAGAGAGGATAGAAGGAAAAATGTCAAAACTTGCAGCCCAGGCAACCAGAGATTTGCGGCAGATCATTCTAGACGCTTTAGGCAGGGCCGTAGCGGAAAAAGCCCTTCCTATGGAGCCGGCGCCGGATTTCACCATTGAGACTCCCGCCGATCCTTCCCATGGAGATTTCGCCACCAACGTGGCTATGGTATCCGCCAAGGCGTTTCACATGGCGCCCCGGAAAATTGCCGAGGCCCTCTCTCCCTATTTTGAGTTTTCCGGCACCTATTTTGAAAAATTTGAAATCGCCGGTCCCGGCTTCATCAACTTCTTTTTGAGCCCCAGGTTCTATGCGGCCGTGCTTCAGGATATTGAAGCTTTACAGGACGGCTATGGGCGCTCCGATTTTGGAAAAGGCAAAAAAATCAACGTGGAATTCGTTTCCGCCAATCCCACCGGCCCGATGCATATGGGCAACGCCAGGGGCGGCGCCCTAGGCGACTGTCTGGCGGCGGTGCTGGATGCCGCGGGCTATCAGGTCTCCCGGGAATTTTACATCAACGACGCGGGAAACCAGATCGATAAATTCGCCCTCTCTCTCGATATCCGCTATCAGCAGATTTTCAAGGGAGAAGAAGCTGTTCCCATGCCGGAGGACTGCTATCAGGGCGCCGATATTCTAGAGCGGGCTCAGGAATTTGCCGGTCTGAACGGCGACGGCTACCTGGAAAAAAGCCAGGAGGAACGGCAAAAGGCCCTGGTCGATTTCGCTCTGCCGAAGAATATCGCCAAAATGCAGTCCGATTTAAAGAAATACAGAATTGAGTATGATACCTGGTTCCATGAAAGCGTGCTCCATAATGACGGTGAAATTCAGGATACCCTGAAAATCCTGACGGAAAAGGGCATGACCTATGAGCTGGACGGGGCCCTCTGGTATAAGGCTACCGACTTTGGCGCGGAAAAGGATGAGGTCCTGGTCCGGAAGAACGGCAATCCCACCTATTTCGCCGCGGATATTGCCTATCACCGAAATAAATTCCAGCGGGGCTTTGACCGGTGCATCGATATCTGGGGCGCCGACCATCACGGACACGTTGCCAGAATGAAGGGCGCTATGAACGCCGTAGGGCTTGACGGCAGCAAGCTGGACGTTGTCCTGATGCAGCTGGTCAAGCTGGTCCGCAACGGAGAAATCGTCCGCATGAGCAAACGGACCGGCAAGGCGATTCAATTAGCCGATCTGCTGGATGAGGTTCCCGTAGACGCCGCCCGTTTTCTGTTCAACATGCGGGAAGCCAATTCCCAAATGGAGTTCGATCTGGATTTGGCGGTTCAGCAGGATGCGCAGAATCCAGTCTATTACGTTCAATATGCTCACGCCCGGATTTGCAGTATTTTAAAGGCCCTGGAAAAAGACGGCGTCGTCAAGCGGGCCTGCTCTGAGGAGGAGCTGCTTCTGCTGGTCCAGCCGGAGGAGCTCAGCCTGATCCGCCATCTGGCCGCCTACACCGGCGAGGTCGTCTCCGCTGCCAAGGACTATGATCCCGCCAGGATCACCCGCTATGTGATTGATTTAGCCAATCTGTTCCATAAATTTTATAACGCCTGCCGCGTCAAGGGCGAGGAAGACAGCCTATGCCAGGCCAGGCTGACCCTATGCGTGGCGGTAAAAACAGTGATCCACAACGTGCTGACGATGTTTAAAATTTCCGCTCCTGAATCCATGTAACCGTGCTCGGACCTCTATTCCCAAATTTGTATTCAATTTCTTGCGTCTGAATGGACACAATTAAATCCATGTATCCTACCGAACTTAATAAAAGGAGTTTGCCTTATGAGTTTTCCATTTCACCTGCCCTTGATTTTAGACGGCGCTACCGGAACCAATCTTATCGCCGCCGGTATGCCCAGCGGTGTGTGCGTGGAGCAATGGATCTTAGAGCATCCTGAGAAGCTCCTGGCCTTGCAGCGGGCTTTTCTGGAAGCGGGCTCCAACGCGGTTATGGCACCCACTTTCGGCGCCAACCGGGAAAAATTGGCGGCATACGGACTTCAGGATCAGGTAGAGGAAATCAATTTAAAGCTGGTGGCCTTGAGCAAGGAGGCCGCCGAGCCCTTTCATGCTTTAGTAGGCGGAGATGTCTCTCCTGCCGGCGTGATGATCGAGCCTTACGGCGATCTGACCTTTGACGAGCTTTACGACATTTACTTAGAACAGATCCGCGCTCTGAAAAAAGCCGGCGTGGATTTTATCGCCCTGGAAACCCAGATGAGCCTGGCGGATCTTCGGGCGGGAGTTTTGGCGGCAAAGGAGGCGGGGCTTCCGGTATTCGCGACTATTACGGTAGAAGACAACGGCAGAACCATTATGGGAACAAAATTCCTTCCAGTTCTGATTACGCTGCAGGCCTTAGGCGCTGCCGCCGTAGGCTTAAATTGCTCCACCGGCCCCGAAGTGATGGAGGAATTGCTGGAGGGCGCGGTGTCCCACGCTCAGGTACCCCTGATCGCCAAGCCTAACGCCGGGAAGCCCTCCCAGGAGGATCCCGCCGTATATCCCCTCTCTCCCGCCGAGTTCGCTGAAAAAATGGAATCCCTTCTGGCTGCGGGCGCCCAAATCGTAGGCGGCTGCTGCGGCTCTACGCCGGAGCATATCAGGGAGCTTGCCCAAACAGTGGAAAATACTTACCGGGAGCTTGCTCCCCAGGAACCGGACCATTTCGCCGCTGCGATCGAAAGCGAAAGCTTTTTCCTTGGAGACGATATCTCTCTCAGCGAGCCTTTGGAATGCAGCTACGATCTTGGAGACGATTTGATCGACATTGAGGATGAGCAGGTCAATGCCGCTTTAGTCGAGGTCAACAGTATAGACGACGCCAAGCTGTTGATCGAAAACGCCTCTATGACCCGGCTTCCCATTGTCGTGCGGATTCATAATCTGGATGTGCTGGAATACACGCTTCGGAACTTCCAGGGCCGGCTGATCGTAGACTCTGCCTGCGATTTGGAGGAAGAAGAAATGAGGCCTATCGTCGATTATTACGGCGCGATTTTGTATTAAGCAAATCTGCTCCCAGGTGTCTGAACCTCTTATCAATAAAAACAATCAAAGGAGCAGCGCTGAAAATTACCGGCTGCTCCTTTTGATCTTGTATCCCGGAAAAATGAAGTTCCTCACAGCGTGTCGACGCCTGAACAAGCCCAAGCTCTAAAAGATCCCTCTGCCGGCCAGCCTTCAAGTGGCAAGAAGCCTTCTTCTTACACCTCACGCCTTGCCGACCAGGAATAGGCAGTTCAACCCTTGACAGACTCATGTATCCTTTAAGCCTTCTGTAGGGCTATTCCCTTTGCCCAATATCTTGGCCAAATCATCTTTTCTCTCCCTGGCAAAGCTGAAAAGGCTCATTTTGATAAGGCACACAAAGCAAAGCCATCTTTCTCTAAGGAAAGATGGCTTTTTTCATTACTCGTTTTACCGTTAAGCGTTTCCGCAGGAGAATGAACTCACATACCGGCCCAAGAAGCTTCCTCTCCGGGCTGATCTTTTAACGAACGCTGGGAAAGGCTATTTCCACCGTAAACAGGTCGGCGTCAGTAGTCACCCGGAAGTTCCCTCCGCAGGCCTCGGTAAAGCTTTCCGCGATGGAAAGCCCCAAGCCGGAGCCTTCGGTGGAACGGGAAGCATCTCCCCGGACAAAGCGCTGGGTAATATTCTCTCCAAGGCCTCCCAGCTCATATTTAGAGGTGTTTTTGATCATCACTGTCGTCCAGGAATCATCCCGGTAAAGGCTGATATAAACCCGGGAACCCTCCAGAGAGTATTGCAGGGAATTTTTAATTACATTTTGGAAAACACGGTACAGCCGCTCTCCATCTCCACGGATCATCACAGGATCGTTGGGTAGGTTTATTTTGAAGATCAGATTGGAGCCGGAGATGTCCTCATCCATATCCGCCAAGGTCTGACGGATCAGCTTTACCAAATCGAGCTCCTCGATATCCAGCTTCATTTCTCCGCTGGAGGCCTTGGACACATCAAAAATATCCTGCACCATGGTTTTCAAACGCTGGGACTTCTTGGACAAAATTTTGATATAGTCCTTTACATGCTCAGGCAGTTCTTCTTCCTTCTCCAGAAGCTCCACGTAGCCGATGATGGAAGTCAAAGGCGTTTTGATGTCATGGGACACGTTGGTAATCAGTTCTATTTTCATCCGCTCAGATTTCATCCGCTCTTCCAGGGCCACGGAAAAGCCCTCCTGAATTTCGTTTAAATCCTGAGCGGTGGCATAAAGATCAGAATCCGCCGGCAGAGTCAGCTTAGCCTCCATATCTCCGGCTTTCATCACGGAAACCTGATCCACGACCTCGCCCATTTCCTCTACGGTTTTCCGAAAGCGCTTTACATATACGCAAACGCACACGACAGCCGCCGCAATCCAAATAACCACAAAGACCAGAAAAACAAACTGATAATACGTGGATCTAAAAGAAAAGGAAAGGCTTATCATGAACAGCAGCATCCCGATCACCAGCAAAGCGGCCTCAATTCCAAGCACCAGCCAGAACCGGTCTACCAGCTTTCTCTGAAACGGCTTATACTGCTCCCGCCTGCGGTACCAACGCATAATAGAGCGTATGATGTTATGCCGGAACACGTTCCCTTTGTTATATCGCATATCGTTGATCAGGACATACACATAATAGACAAACTGGAGCAAGGCGATGATTTTGTAAAACCTGCGGCCGTAGGAGCTCCAGCAGAAGCTGGAATAGATCGAGAACGAAATGAAAAGCAGAATCAGCTTAACTTCCAGCCATACCTTACCAGAAACCCAGGCGATTCTTTGATCCGCGGCCTTTTTGGCCTTTCGCAGAAAAATATAAACCATCAATAAAACGGCAGCAATGCCCAGGGCGATAAAGGTGCCTGCCTGCTCCCAAAAACGTTCCTGAATCACGGTATACATGGACCAGGGGCTTTCGGTTGGAACGATCTTTTCAGAAAAAGCCATCCGCAGCTCCAGGTCCTGCCAGCCATAGCTTTCCACAAAGGATTCGTAGCCGTCAGAATATTCATAGGAATCATAGCTGTCCGCCCGGTATCTCTCAAGGTAAAGGTCATAAATGGGCCAAAACTCAAATTGACCGGTAATATCCCGGCCGTCCCGGGTGACCTTCACATTTCCATTCCGGTAATCCACAATGTAATTGTAGCCCTCCGGCACGGATTCCTGAAACAGGTTGACATTGGTATTGCTGAAGGTTTTTCCGCTCTCGCTGTTGGAAATCCGATAAATCACATTGGCCTGATCCTCGTTGATGGAACTAAAGCTTAAATTCTCAAAACTGCCGTCGGCGCCCGCATCCACCATCAGCGTTTGAAATCTTGACGCCACCGCGCTCTGATATCGCTGAGTGGACTGCACGTCGCCGTCAAACGCTTCCGACAAAACAAAATTAATGCTGTTGGAGCCATAAACCGGCTGCTCCAGCAGAAGCAAGCCTACGCTGAAAAAAATGCTAAAGGACATGACAAAGCATAAAAAGCCGATTACCTGCTTACCTGCCGTGCTTTTCGATTTTGTATCCAATCCCCCACACCACCTTTAAATACTCGGGTTCCTTCGGATTCAGCTCGATTTTTTCACGGATCCGGCGGATATGCACCATCACCGTATTTTCCGCTGAAAAAGCAGGCTCGTTCCATACACGCTCGTAGATTTCCTCCGCGGGAAAGATTCTTCCGGCGTTTCGGATCAGCAGATCAAAAATTTTGGATTCCGTAGCGGTCAAATGGACCGGCTCTCCGTCCGCAAACAGGGACCGGGTTTCCAAATCATAGCAAAGGCGGCCGATCTCGATGGTTTTTCCTCCAGTTTTCGCGTGGATATCCCCCAGCGTTGTATATCGGCGGACCTGCGATTTCACTCGGGCGATCAGCTCCATGGAGTTGAAGGGCTTTGTCAGGTAATCATCAGCCCCCATAGAAAGCCCCAGCACCTTATCGGTATCCTCGCTTTTGGCGGACAGAATCATGATCGGGAAGTTTTTTCGTTCCCGAATCTTCAGCACCGCCGACAAACCGTCCAGCTTCGGCATCATCACGTCGATAATGATCAGCTGAAGATCCTGGCTCATAGCGATTTCCAGGGCTTCCAGGCCGTCGTAGGCCTTAAAAACACGAAACCCCTCCTGCTCCAGATTGATCGCGATTGCCTGGACAATTTCCTTATCGTCGTCTACCACCAAAATATTGCCGCTCATCCGTTTTTTACCTGCTTCCTTTTAGGATTTCCCTATGCTTGTAGTGTAAAAGAGATGTCTTACAGAATAGGCGATGTCTTTCTTACAAAATCTTTACGATTTGTCCTCCGGTTCCGGCCGCGGCGTTTCCGTAAACAGCTTCCCTATTTTTTCTTTCCATCCTGGCAAAGAAGCTCCGTCCTCCGGCTCTTCCTCCTCCCAGCTTTCAAAGCCGAAATAGCATCCGATACAGCAAACCGCCGCTGTGACGGCCCCAACAATACAGGAAAGCTCCACCCTTTCCACAGCGCAGAAGATGATCGCGGTCAAAACGCCGCAGATTCCAAGCGTGAACGCCGCGAAGCTGATTTTTCCCTTGATACCCAACTCGCTATCCCCTTTCTATACAATTTACCTTCCGGAAAAGAGCGTCGCTTAACCGCCCAAACCGCTCCATCGTAAGCTCCTCTGCCCGGGCGTTCGGCGGGATTTCACAGGCCGCCAGAGTTTCCAGAGCCTGCTGCTTGGAAACTGCCAGTCCGGCGCTGAGGGAATTGGCCAGCGTTTTTCTCCGCTGAGCAAAAGCGGCCTTCACTGTCTGGAAGAAAAAAGCCTCATCCTCTACAGAGACCGCCGGCGTTTCTCGTATTTTCAGCCGAATCACCGCGGAATCCACATTAGGCGGCGGCAGAAAGCTGCCCCGGGAAACCTGGAAAAGCATTTCCGGCTGGGCGTAATATCGAACCGCGATACTGACCGCCCCCACATTCCGGGAGCCTGGCTCCGCGCAGATTCGCTGAGCCGCCTCCTTCTGCACCATCACCGTTAAGGAATCCACCGGCAGCTTTTCCTCCAGCACCTTCATGATCACCGGAGAAGTAATATAATAGGGCAGATTCGCGCACAGGCACACCGGTTTATCCCCGAACTGCTCCTGAATCACCTGCCTGAGATCCAGCTTCATCACGTCCCCGGAAATCACCGTGACGTTGGAAAACTCTCCCAGCGTTTCTTCCAGCACCGGCAGCAGACGGCGGTCCAGCTCGATCGCCGCCACCTTGTCCGCCCGCCGGGCAAGCTCATAAGTAAGCACTCCGATGCCGGGTCCGATCTCCAAAGCGCACACTCCCTCCCGCGCGCCGCATTCCTCCGCCATACGGGGGCACACCCCTGGATTCACTAAAAAATTCTGTCCCAAGGACTTAGAGAATGAAAATCCGTACCGGGACAGAATACTTTTTATATTCCCTATATCTGAAAGCTGGCTCATTTTTTCCTCCGCTTTTAGTAAATTTTAATAAGTTTATTATATCATAAAAATCATTTAGTCAAAAGCATTGATTATTCTATTAAAATGCAATATGATAGTACTATACCAAATGTTGTGATAAAACGCAAATAAAATTAAATTTATCACGATATGTAGTGCTGTGTTTTACAGATAAAATAGAAGCTGAAGCTGGAAAGGGGCACAAGAATGGAACGAAGAGACAAGGAAAATTATTATTTGGATATCGCGGAAACGGTGGCGGAGCGCGGCACCTGCCTGCGCCGGAATTTCGGTGCTATCATTGTCAATAAGGATCAGATTATTTCCACCGGCTATGTGGGGGCTCCCAGAGGCCGCCGCAACTGTATCGACCTGGGCTACTGCGTCCGGGAAAGCCTTCAGATCCCCCGTGGGGAACGGTACGAGCTTTGCCGCTCCGTTCATGCGGAGGCCAACGCTATCATCCATGCTTCCAGAAACGATACTCTGGGAGGCACGTTATATCTGGTAGGCAAAAATGCGGCGGACAATTCTTATGTGGAGAATGCCGCGCCCTGTTCCATGTGCAAGCGTATGATCATCAACGCCGGCATTGTCCGGGTGATCATACGCAACACAAAGGACTCGTTCACTTCCGTCAACGTAGACGACTGGATTTATAACGACGAATCCTTGACGGGTACGAGAGGCTATTAACCGCGATTCTTATGGAGGTTCTACCATGGATTTTATCAAAGGCAACTGGAGCCGTTATGTGGATGTGCACGACTTTATCCAGCACAATTATACCCCCTATGACGGCGACGAATCCTTTCTTTCTCCTCCCACGGAGAAAACCAAAAAGCTGTGGGCTCAGGTCCGGCAGCTGATGGACCGGGAGGTTCAAAACGGCGGCGTACTGGATATCGACGAGCACACTATTTCCGATATCGACGCCTATGCTCCCGGCTATATCTGCAAGGAGCTGGAAGACATCGTCGGGCTTCAAACCGACGCTCCCCTAAAGCGGGCCATTCTCCCCTTTGGCGGCAAGCGCATGGTCATAAAGTCCTTAGAGGCCTACGGCCGCAAAATGGATCCCAAGGTTGCCGAGGTGCTCAAATACCGCAAAACCCACAACGACGGCGTATTCGACGTTTACACCGACGAAATGAAGCGGGCCAGGCACCACGGCATCATCACCGGCCTGCCGGACGCTTATGGCCGGGGACGCATCATTGGCGACTACCGGAGGGTGCCGCTTTACGGCGTGGATTTTCTCATTGAGGACAAGCAGCGTTCTCTCAAGGACATGAATTATAACGTAATGGATGAGGAGGCCATCCGCCGCCGGGAGGAGACCGCCGAACAAATTAAGGCCCTTCACCGCTTAAAACGTATGGCGGAAAGCTACGGCTATGATATCTCTCAGCCTGCCAAGGACACCAAGGAAGCCATTCAGTGGCTTTATTTCGCTTATCTGGCGGCGGTTAAGGAGCAGAACGGCGCCGCCATGTCCTTGGGCCGCACCTCCACCTTCCTGGACATCTACGCCCAGCGGGACCTGGAAAACGGCGTTTATACCGAGGAACAGATTCAGGAATTTGTAGACCATTTTATTATGAAGCTGAGAATGATCCGCTTTCTCCGCACGCCCGCCTATGACGAGCTGTTTTCCGGCGACCCCACCTGGGTCACCGAATCCATTGGGGGCCGCTCCGCAGACGGCAGACACATGGTTACCAAAATGTCCTACCGTTACCTGCACACCCTGGTAAATTTAGGGCCGGCGCCCGAGCCTAACATGACTATTTTATGGAGCCGCCGCCTTCCGGAAAACTTTAAGCGGTTCGCCGCCAGGCTGTCTATCGAGACCTCCTCGATCCAATACGAAAGCGACGACTTGATGCGGAAAAAATTCGGAGACGATTACGCCATCGCTTGCTGTGTTTCCGCTATGCGGGTAGGAAAGCAGATGCAGTTTTTTGGCGCCAGAACCAACCTGGCGAAAGCTCTGCTGTACGCTATCAACGGCGGCCGGGATGAAATTACCGGAGAGCAGGTCGCTCCCGAATTTCTGGCCTGCCGGGGTAAAAAGCTGGAATTTGACGACGTAATCAAAAAATTCGACGCCATCTGCGACTGGCTCGCTAAGCTGTATATCAACACACTGAATATCATCCACTATATGCACGATAAATACTGCTATGAGAAAATTCAAATGGCTCTTCATGACGACGAAATCCTCCGCACCTGCGCCTGCGGCATCGCCGGGCTGTCGGTAGTGACGGACAGCCTCTCCGCCATCAAGTACGCCAGCGTCAAGCCGATTCGGGATGAACGGGGGCTGGCGGTGGATTATCAGGTCACCGGGGATTATCCGAAATTCGGCAACAACGATCCCAGAGCGGATGAAATCGCCGTGCAGGTGGTTAAAATGTTCATGAACAAGATCTCGAAATGCCCCACCTACCGGCACAGCAAGCCTACCCTCTCCATTCTGACCATCACCTCTAATGTGGTGTACGGGAAAAAAACCGGTTCCACTCCGGACGGCCGCAAGCGGGGCGAGCCTTTCGCTCCTGGAGCCAATCCTATGCACGGGCGGGACCAAAACGGTTGCATCGCCTCCATGTCGTCGGTGGCAAAGCTTCCTTACGATTACAGCGAGGATGGCATTTCCTATACCTTCTCTATCGTACCGGGAGCTTTAGGCAAGAACGACGACGAGAAAGCCGCCAACCTCATCGGGCTGTTAGACGGCTATTTCAAGGAGGGCGGCCACCACATCAACGTAAATGTTTTGAATCGAGATGTTTTGCTTGACGCTATGGAGCATCCGGAGCTTTATCCCCAGCTTACTATCCGGGTATCCGGCTACGCGGTGAATTTCATCAAGCTGTCCCGGGAGCAGCAGCTGGATGTCATCAGCCGGACTTTCCACGACCGCTTCTAAAGAGAAGAACCGCCAGTTTCCATTCTATCGTCCATACGCGCCTGTTTCTCTTTCATTCCACGAAGACTCAATCCAACGGCATTTGGGATACGCTCAAGCTGTTATTTTCGTATTTCCTGCCGTCTCGCTGTTTTCAATCACCGGGAGGAAGCCAGATGAATAAAAGCAACCAGGATACAGGATATCTCCATTCAGTGGAAACCTTCGGCGCTCTGGATGGTCCCGGCATACGCTATGTTCTGTTTTTGCAAGGCTGTCCCCTGCGCTGCGGCTTCTGCCACAACCCGGATACCTGGCAGGCCTGTACCGGCAAGGCTGTCACACCGGAGGATGCGTTTGAGGATATTTTAAAATACAAAAATTTTATTTCCTCCGGCGGGGTAACGTTGTCCGGCGGAGAACCTCTTTTACAGCCGGAATTCTGCCAGGCGCTGATCAGCCTGTGCCACAGTGCCGGAATCCACTGCGCTGTTGATACCGCCGGTTCTATCCCATTGGATTTCTGCCGGCAGGCTGTGGACGCCGCCGACCTTCTTTTACTGGATATTAAGGCACTGGATCCTACTCTATGCCAAGAGCTTACCGGCCAGGATAATCAAAACGCTCTAGCCCTGCTGGAATACTGCGAAGCCGCCCAAAAAGCGGTTTGGATTCGCCATGTATTGGTTCCCGGTCTTACCTTGCGGCGGGAGCTGCTGGAAAATTTAGCTGAGTTTCTTTCCGGTTTTTCCTGCGTGGAGCAGGTGGAGCTTCTTCCCTTTCACAAAATGGGGGAATACAAATGGGAGGCTTTAAATCTGAGGTCTCCCTTGTCCGGCACCCGTGAACCGACCAAAGCGGAGGTCGCTGCGGCAAAAAAAATCTTCCAAAGCCGGGGGCTCTCCATCCATTAGCGGAAGCCCTCAAGGCTGGAAGCTCCAGACGTTAGCGAAAACCTGTGTTAAGAACGGCACGCAAAAACGCAGCCGTACCAACTGTCTTGGTACGGCTGCGTTTTTTACGGTTTGTTGGGAGTCTTGGCTGATACCCTGAGACTTGAAGCGCATGTTACAGCGCGGAACACACCAGATCTCCCATCTCCTTGCAATTCACCTTCCTTGTTCCCTCGGTGTAAATGTCCGGCGTCCGGGCAGTCTTTAAGACCTGTCCTACAGCCCGCTCAATGTCATCCGCCGCCGCAGGCTCTCCTAAGGAATAACGCAGCATCATAGCTACAGAAAGAATCGTAGCCAGGGGATTGGCAATTCCCATTCCCGCGATATCAGGAGCTGAGCCGTGGATCGGCTCATACAGTCCCAGCTTGCCCTCGCCTAAACTGGCTGAGGACAGCATTCCGATGGAACCGGAAATCATGGATGCCTCGTCGGATAGAATATCTCCGAAAATATTGGAGGTAACAATCACATCGAACTGCTTTGGGTTTCTGACGAGCTGCATGGCGCAGTTATCTACATATAGGTGGTTTAACTCCACCTCGGGATATTCCTCGGCTACCTTCAGCACCGTTTCTCTCCACAGCCTGGAGGATTCCAGCACATTGGCCTTATCCACATTGCAGAGCTTTTTGTTCCGCTTCATCGCCAAGTCAAAGGCGACTCTGGCAATACGCTCAACCTCCGGTACTGTGTACAGCTCCGTATCATAGGCGGCAGAAGCCTCGTTTTTCTTCGTTCTTCCACGCTCGCCGAAATAGATACCGCCGGTCAATTCTCTTACCACCATGATGTCCATCGCTTCCCCGATGATCTCCGGCTTCAGCGGAGAGGCTTCCCTCAACGGCTCAAAGATCACCGCCGGGCGCAGATTGGCAAACAGCCCCAGCGCCCCGCGGATTCCAAGCAGTCCAGCCTCCGGACGGTTGCTGCCCGGCTGATTCTCCCATTTGGGACCGCCCACGGCTCCTAACAGAACCGAATCGGATGCTTTGCATTTTGCTATAGTTTCCTCCGGAAGGGGAACCCCTGTGTGGTCAATGGCGATGCCTCCCAGCTCCGCCTCCTCATAGGCTACGGAAAATCCCCGCTTCTCCGCCGTCTTATTCAAAACCTTGACCGCCTCGTCCACAATCTCCGGACCGATGCCGTCTCCCTTCAGCAGTGTAATTTTATATTGCTTCATCATGACCGCTCCTTTTTATATTCGCTAGCTTCTATCCACTATTATCCTCCGTTTTGCCGGCCTTAACTGTAATCTTCGCTACAATTCGTCAGGTTTTCTTGCCGGTCTCTCCAGTTCCGTAAGCCCTGTCCGCCGCTTCCCGCACGATATTCCGTATGTACTTTAGATCTCCGTCCTGCTCCTCATCCAAATCCTTTGGAACCTTGGCGTAAACCTCCATCACCTTGTCCCGCATCCACAGCCCGGGAGTAATCCTCACTGAATAACCGCAGCCATTTCCTACAATCCAGTCGTAAAAGCCCGCTTTAGGGATCCCATAAGCGGATAAAATCGTCATGATGACGCCGCCGTGGGTCACTACTACCGCCTGGGTGGTGCCAGTACGCAGCATCCCTTCTACCAGCTTATCGAAAGCGTTTAGAACCCGGATGGTAAAGTCTTCCCCGCTTTCCCCACCTGGAGGAGCAGTCTTTTGACCGTTTTCCAGCCACTGTTGAAATTTTGGGTCTTCCTTCAGCTCTTCCGCGGTTTTTCCTTCCCATTCTCCAAAATTGCACTCGGAAAGCGCGGGCACCAGGATAGGCGTCACCTGAGGATAAATGATCTTGCAGGTTTCCACGCAGCGCTTCAATGGGCTGACATAAAACACCGGCGCGCCAGGATAGGAATAGCGCCGATTCATGTCTTCCAGCTTGCCGATTCCCTCCTGCGACAAAGGAGTATCGGTGACGCCCACATAGCGCCCCTCACGGTTGGCTGCGGTAGCGCCATGGCGTATGAAATGGATTTGGTAAGATTTCATAATTATTCTCCTTTTGATTTGTTATTTCGACAAATTTCATATTTTTCACTGTAGATTCTTCAACATTTTGCTTTACATCAGGTTTTGTTCGGAATATAATAAGTATACATGTAGTAATATTTACTGTCATCACTGGGGGGACATCGGATATGAACAGCAATTTCCCAAGAATCATCACATTGCTTCGAAAGGAACGCGGATTGAGCCAAAAGCAAGCCGCCTCCGACTTACAAATCTCCCAAGCGCTCCTCTCCCATTATGAAAAAGGAATCCGGGAATGTGGTCTGGATTTCGTCGTAAGAACAGCCGACTATTATAATGTGTCCTGCGACTATCTGTTGGGACGCACGCCTGACCGGAGCGGCGCCACGCTGACAGTAGAGGATCTTCCAGACCCGGAAGCCGCTGGAAAGGAAAATAAGTTCAGAGGCAGCCTTCTGCCTACCCTGAACAAGAAGCTGATCGCCAACTCTTTAAATATTATATTTGATCTTCTGCAAAAGAGCAATAACAAGGGGTTGACGACCGAGGTTTCTTCTTATTTGACCCTTTCCGTTTATAAAATGTTCCGCACCATTTATTCCGCTAACCCGAAAAATCCCCAGGGCTTGTTTGCCGCGCCCCAGGAGCTTCAGCGGGGCTTATCTGCCGCTGCTCAATTTATCGCGGAGGCCAACGCTATCTGTATTGCTGACGGCAACGACGCGGGGCAGCTGTCCGGGTTAAATCGAGAGGACGCCCTGGCGCTTTCTCCGGAACTGATTTCCCAGCAGTATCCTTTGTTCGCTTCTTCCCTATATAACCTGATACAAAATGCTGAGACCCGCATGGGGGTTAAAAAGGCCGGCGTCAAAAAATAGGCGCCTTCCACGCAACAAAAGCAGAGCATTGAGGAAAATTTTTATTCTTTCTCACCTCTCACAAATGAATATGGTATAGAAGGTGAAAGCATTTGAAAAGGCTCTAAAGAGCACGCAGCTATAAAAATATACGTTAAAAAATAAAACGACAGCCTTTAGCCAAGGTGCTAAAGGCTGTTTTTATTGGTTAGAAAACCATTGCGATCAAATTACGGATTACTGCTGGAAGCAGACGGATCGGGACCCTTGCTGACAATAATACGGATGCTGGTGCCCTGGGGCATAGAATCCCCCTCCGTAAAGCTTTCATAGCCAATTACCCGTCCCTCCGGGTATTCGCTGCTATAGGTCTCGCTTCCCTTGACAGGAACAAAGCCGTTAGCGGTCAGCTGAGCAGAGGCCTCGGTCAAGCTAAGACCGGCGATCGCAGGCAGAGGCCGGTTCTCGGGGCCCTTGCTTACAATTACAGCGATTACCGAGCCTTCCGGAAGCTTTTCTCCTTCCGCATACTTCGGCACCTGGGAAATAATATGGCCCTCTGCCACGGTATCGTTAAATTCCTCCGTGGACATCAGCACCTGGTATTTACCGTTTTCCTGAGCAGCCTTCTGCGCATCCTCAAAATTTTCTCCCACCAGATTTGGCATATCTATGGTCTCACCGGGCACAGCGGAGGCCTGACTGGAATCTTCCTGAGAAGACGTAGAGGAGACAGAAGCGGCGCTGGATTGGCCGCTGCTGACCGGAGCCTCCTCCCCTCCCCGGTTCATCCAAATCAGAGCAATTGTCAAAAAGACCGCCGCCGCCACAACACAGCTGACGATTCCCCAAACATAATTTGGAACGCCACGCTTTTCCTGCTCAGCCAGCGCCTCCCGCTTTCTTTGGGCCGGCGATGCTTTGGGCGGCGCCGCCACCTCGTTCAGCACCATAGTCACCGTAGGCGCCGCAGACAGCTCAGCCCGCAGCCGTTCAAAGGTCTGCGTCCGCCTGTCCGGCTCAACCTGCAATCCATTGGCCAGCGCGGTAACAATATGCGGCGGAATCTGCTTTAAAATATTGGTAGGGATCAGAAGCCTGCCGTCATTTCTGCGCTTTACCGCCTCCTGGGGAAGCTCGCCGGTTAAGGCATAAAACAGCACTGCCGTAAAGCTGTAAACATCAGTGGCCTGACTGATTTTATTGGGCTCTGAATACTGTTCCACCGCGGCACAGCCACGAAACAGCTCCGGCTCTAATTGGGTTCCCGTCTGCCTAACGGAACGCACGCAGAAACCCCAAAGCTTCATCTTGCCGGACTGGGTAATAATCAGATTATCAGGGCTGAGTCCAAGATGCCTGACACCCGCCTGGTACAGATCGCTTAAGCCGGACAAGACCGGCATAAACAGAGCACGGGCCGCGTTCCATTCCAGCCGTCCTCCGCTCCGCTCCACATACTCTGCCAGAGTAATATGCTCTGTCCATTCGGAAATCACATAGGCAGTATGATTCTGCTGGAAAATATCGTAGATCGGCACCATGACGGGAAGCTCCCGCAGCCGCGCCACATTTCTCGAATGCTCTAAAAACTCAATTTTCGCTTCCTTGAAAGGGACTTCGCAGCCAGGGAGCTCTTGCAAAAAGCCTGTCTCTGGATTTCTTCCGCACAAGCGGTACGGCATAAACTCCCGGATATAAACAGGGCCGTCGGACACGGTGTCATATCCGATATAGCCTATGCCCTCTCCGTTGCGTTCCAGCAGCCTCCCTACAAGATACCGGTTCTGCAGCAAGGTCCGCAGGGGAAGGCAATCCTCCGGCTGAGGGCGCATAGCTTCCTCATAGCCGCAGTGAGGGCATACATCACGACCCTCGTTATTGCCCATACAGCCCATGCAAAGAGTATGAAGATCTACCATTACTTATCAATCCTCGTCGTCGGATTCTGGGGCCTCCCAGTTGTGCCAGATATTCTGAACATCGTCGTTATCCTCCAGCGCATCCATCAGGCGCTGCATTTTTGTGATGCTCTCCTCATCAGTCAGCTTCACATACGTACTGGGAACCATCTCCACATCCGCGCTCACAAATGCGTATCCTTTCGCCTGAAGATCCTCCCGGACCCCGCTGAAATCTTCCGGTTCGGTATAGATTTCAAACACATCGTCGTCAGCCTGGAAATCCGCGGCTCCGGCTTCCAGCGCGTCCTCCATCACCTTGTCTTCATCCTGGCCTTCCCGCTCTACCACGATGACCCCTTTTTGCTCAAACATAAAGGATACGCAGCCCGGCGTTCCCATATTGCCTCCGAATTTATCGAAGTAATGACGCAAATCGCCCGCGGTACGATTCCGGTTATCGGTCAGGGTTTCCACGATCAGCGCAATGCCGTTGGGACCGTAACCCTCATAGGTAATCGCCTCATATTTGCTGGAATCATTGTCTCCGGCGGCCTTTTTGATAATTCTCTCAATATTGTCGTTGGGCACGTTATTCGCTTTCGCCTTAGCAATACAATCTCTGAGCTTTGAATTGGAGCTTGGATCCGCACTGCCTCCTTCTCTCACGGCGACCGCCAGCTCACGGCCGATCTTGGTAAACACCTTAGCTCTGGCGCCGTCGGTTTTTTCCTTTTTCCTTTTAATCGTACTCCATTTAGAATGTCCTGACATACCTACCTGTCCTCCAATATATAAGTCGTGATATAAATGATTTCATAATGATTTATATTATCACAAATCCCACGCTATGGCAAGTTTTTCAGCTGTTTCCGCCAGCACTCCCATCAAAGGCTCCATATTTTTGTCACGGTCCGTATTTTTCCAAAGAACCTCTCCCGCCAATTCTGTGTTCAGAACCGTAAAAATCATTTTCAGCTGCTTTCTTATGATGTCCGCCCCATCCCGGCTGTCAGCGCCGCAGGTGAGAAGCATAGCCGCTTTTTTATGCTTAGCGATGGGCGGCCTTTCTCCCCGCACAAACCGAGCGGAAAAATACCGTTGGGTCCGGTCAAAAATCGCTTTCAGCGGCGCGGGAAAGCTGAGATTATAAACCGGGGAAGCCACCACCAGATAGTCGCAGGTCCTCAGCAAATGATCAATCTGGTCAAAGTCAGAATTAACGCATCCTTCTTTGTGTTCGCAGAGACCGCAGCCCAAACAGGGAGCGATTTTCTGATGATAAGCCTCCACCATAGTCCATTCCGTTTCTTCTGGAAACGCTTTTAAAAACGCCTGGACTAATCGGGCGGTTGCTCCGTTTTGGTGAGGAGAGCCAAACAAAATAAAACCTCTTTTTTTCGGCATATTTCTCCTCCTTTCTTAAGCCACCATCTATTTTATCAGCAATGCCACAAATAAACAACAACATTTTCATTACAATTTTTTCATTTTTATCTTGCTTTTTCTTTTTTCATATTGTATAATAAATCTCGCTGTTAGTAATTCTGCCGGTGTGATGGAATTGGCAGACGTGCTGGACTCAAAATCCAGTGGTAGCGATACCGTACCGGTTCGACCCCGGTCACCGGCACCACCAGGCTGAGCCTGGATGTACACCGCGCACCTCACTTTCGTGGGGTGCGTTTTGTTTTGCGCCCGCGTCGGAGCAGGCATCTCTTTGTGCCGCATAAGCCCAGGCTGGGCATTGACGCATTTCGCGCTCCAGGCTCGGGGCTTTTTCTTTTCTCTAACCGCCCGTGCCTGAGCTAAACAGCTTATTTGCAAATATTTCCCGGGACGAGTCTAAATTTTTCTCACTTTCAGTTTTTATTCTAGTCGTACAACATAAAATAAGTTTATAGAAAGCAGCTTGATTAAGGAGCAAAAATGAAAAACAAGGATATTACAATATTTGACCTGTTGATTGAAACCCATAAGAGTCTAGAGCGGCAAGGTCCAGGCAGCCCAGAGATGACGCTCCGAGCGTTAAGCTTTGTGGAGAATCTGAATGAAAATTCACGCATAGCAGATTTGGGCTGCGGAACCGGCGGTCAAACAATGGTCCTCGCACAAAATACCGCTGGACATATAACCGGCGTGGACATGGTGCCTGATTTCATCGATATTTTTAATAACAATGCAAAAAGGAATCATCTCGAAGGCAGGATAGCCGGCATTGTTGGTTCGGCTGAGTCGCTTCCCTTTGGAAAAGAGGAGCTCGATCTGGTCTGGTCCGAAGGAATGATAGACGGTATTGGTTTCGAAAAAGGATTGGCGTATTGGAACGGTTTTATAAAAAGGGATGGCTATGTCGTGGTAACGTGTCCCTCATGGCTTACCTCTCAATGTCCTTCTGCGGTAGAAAAATTCTGGGTGGAAGCCGGCAGTGGATTGGATACCATAGAATATAATATATCCGTCATGTCAAAAGCTGGCTACCGTTTCATAGCCGCCTTTACCCTTCCAGAAAACTGCTGGACAGAAAATTACTTTATTCCAAGGGCAGCGGCGGAAAAGTCATTAGCAGAAAAATATAACGGTAATCAAACGGTAAAGGCTTACATTGCGCAGGACAAATATGAAGTAGAGCTATATACAAAATTTAAACAGTATTACGGCTATGTTTTTTATATTGGTAAAAAGATGTAGACAATAAGCCCCTAAAGATTCTTATTATAGTATTTATAGAAAACGAGCTTATTTTTAATCTTTTATTTCCTGGTTTCTTCTTTATATAGCTAATAAATAGCTAATAAAGACGTCAATGAAAAAAGTGAACCATTCTATGGCTCTCTGACAGGCTTGAAAATATCGATTCTTAATAAATAAAGAGACTGGCTGGATTTTAGGGAAAATCAGCCGGTCTTTTTTTCATGATTAAATCAGGATCTTAGTAACAAAATAAGTACAAGGATAGGGGATGACGGCATGAAAAAAGTGGATTGGCTCAAAATCATTAAAATATCAATTGGCTGCTGCTTTGCGGTCTTTTTAGCAGACTGGATCGGATTGAGAAGCGCCACTTCAGCAGGTATTATCGCCCTCTTGAGTATTCAGAACACCAAAAAGGAAACCTTAACCATTGCGGGAAAGCGCATCAGCGCTTTTTTTATCGCTGTGGCCATCGCTTATGCACTGTTTACCCTCTGGGGGTATCATCTTTTCTCCTTTGGCTTTTTTCTGCTGCTGTTTACCTTTGCCTGCTATCTGCTGAAGCTGGAAACCGGGGTTTCCATGAGCACGGTTTTAGTCACTCACTTCTGGACAGCCCACAGCTTTCACTACACCCTAATCATAAACGAATTTCTCCTGTTGTGCATCGGCGTGGGAATCGCTGTTGTTATCAATCTTTATATGCCGCGAATGATCCATATCATCAAGCAGGACCAAGAAGAAATCGATAACAGTATGAAACAAATCCTTTTACAGATGTCCTCGTCCTTAATCCACGGCCATGAAATTGACTTGGAGGCAGACTTTCAATTCCTGCAGAATCGCTTAAGTCAAGCACTGGCACACGCTTATCAATATATGAATAACACACTTTCCTCTGACATGCGCTATTACGTGCGTTTTATAGAGCTGCGGAAAAACCAGCAGGGACTGTTGAAGCGGGTCTATCGGAATCTTTTGAAAATTCAATTTGTCCCGAGCCAGGCGTTTCCCGTCTCCCGATTTATGAAGCGAATCGCAGAATCTATGCAGGACTATAACAACGCCGAATTTCTGTTGTCCATTTTATCTGAAATGCGAAAATTTTATAAGACCACTCCTCTTCCCCAAACCCGTGAGGAATTTGAGGCCAGAGCAGTGCTGTACCAAATCGCTGCCGACCTGGAAGCCCTGGTTCTGGTAAAGCAAAGCTTTGCCCAGCAGCTTTCTCCTGGGCAAATTGATTCTTTTTGGAAATAATTTCAAAAAATAAAATGAAAAAACCTCTTTACAAGAACATATGTTCTGTGATATAGTAAAAATAGTAAAGGAGGCTTTTCTCATGGATTTATTCGATAAACTCAAGATTCTTTCCGACGCCGCGAAATACGATGTAGCCTGTACCTCCAGCGGTGTGGACCGAAAAGCGCAGAAGGGGCAGATCGGTTCCGCGGTATCCTGCGGCATCTGCCACTCCTTTGCCGGCGACGGGCGCTGCATCTCGCTTTTAAAGGTTCTAATGACCAACGCCTGCATCTACGATTGCAAATACTGCGTAAACCGCAGGTCAAACGATACGCCCCGGGCTGGCTTTACCCCCAGGGAGCTTGCAGAGCTGACCATCCAGTTTTACCGCCGCAATTACATTGAGGGATTGTTTTTGAGTTCCGGGGTTCAGAAAAATCCTGATTATACTTGTGAGCAGATGATCGAGGCCATTCGCCTTCTGCGTGAGGAATACCATTTTGCAGGATATATCCACGCCAAAGCGATCCCTGGCGCCGATGCCAAGCTTCTCCAACAGCTTGGGATGCTGGCGGACCGGATGAGCGTCAACATCGAACTGCCCTCTCAGCAGAGCCTGAAGCTTTTGGCACCGGATAAATCTAAGCAATCCATTTTCACGCCCATGGGGTTTATCCGCAACCAGCTGCGGGAAAACGCTTCCGATTTAGTGAAATATCATCACGCGCCAAAATTCGCTCCGGCCGGCCAAAGCACCCAGATGATCATCGGCGCCACCCCTGACACAGATTATCAAATACTTAATCTGACGGAAGGACTTTACCAAAAATACAAGCTGAAACGGGTCTTTTATTCCGCCTATCTGCCGGTAAACGAGAGCGCTCTGCTCCCTCCCATCGGCACCAAGCCGCCTCTTCTTCGGGAGCACCGCCTTTACCAGGCGGACTGGCTTCTCCGCTTTTACGGCTTTAAGGCAAAGGAGCTTTTAGACGAGCAGCATCAAAGCTTTCACCCCTACCTGGATCCCAAATGTAATTGGGCGCTAAATCACTTGGACCTTTTCCCAGTGGAGGTCAACAAGGCTTCCTACGAAACTCTGCTGCGGGTACCGGGAATAGGGGTAAAGGGCGCGAAAAAAATTATCACCGCCCGCAGAACCACCAGCCTGACCTTTCAGGATCTTAAGCGGCTTGGGGTGGTACTGAAACGGGCCCAGTATTTTCTGCTGTGCAAGGGAAAAATGATGGAAGGCGTAAAGGTCTCTGAAGATATGGTGCTCCGGTCCATGATGTCCGATTCCGCCAAGAGCCTTTATTACCAATATCAAATGCCCCAAAGCGTGGAACAGCTTTCGTTCTTTGAACAGCCAAAACTAACCCAGGAGGATGTGCAAAAATGCCTTACCGGCCAGCTATAACCTATCGATACGACGGCTCTCTTGATGGTCTTTTCACCTGTCTGATGGAAAGCTATCAAAAAAAAGAAATCCCGGCAGAAATCTTTCCGCCGGATACCGAACAAACCTGTCTGCTGCCCTGCCGTGAGATCCAAACAGACCGTACGGCCGCCCAGAGAGCTCAAACCGCCATTCCCCAGAAAATCGGTCCGGAAGCCCTCCGGTTCGTCCAAAAAGGCTTTCTCACCTGTCTGCCGCGAAAGGAATGGCATCTATTGATGTTCCTCCGCATGGGGTTCCACTTTGGCCCCTCGGTAATGACCATGATCTCCCACGAAAAGCTGGCGCCTTTATTCAACGCTGTAAAAAACTTAGAAAATGAAAGCCATTACATGAAGGAGTTCCTTCGGTTTTCCGAGCATAACGACACTCTAATTTCTCGGATCGAGCCAAAAAACCAGGTACTGCCGATGATCGCACAGCACTTCTGCGAGCGCTTTCCCGAGGAACAGTTTCTAATCTTTGATGAAACCCACCATATGGCCTTAGTATACCGTCCTTATGACTTCGCGATTCTCCCTCTGGAGGAATTGATCGTACCAAAGGCCAGCGCGGATGAATTTTTTTATCGGGCGCTCTGGAAAATGTTCTACGACACCATCGAGGTGCCGGGGCGGCGCAATCACAAATGCCGTATGACCCATATGCCGAAGCGCTACTGGAAGCACATGACCGAGTTTGAAGAGCTTTATCCGGAGCTGCAAGCCCAGCGTGACGGTATCGAGGAGCTTTCAGCTCATAATGCGGCGGAAAAGCCTTCTTTGCTTCCGCAAAGGCTTAAAACCTAAAACCGAATTTCCACCGGCCTGTGGATCGCCACCTTTTCCGGCTCCACCAGGCAATCCATCGCAAGTACGGTGACGCCGCTTTCGTAAGCCTCTCTCAGCGCCTGAGCAAAGGCCGGGTCGTTCTTTTTATTCGGGGTAAAATAACGGACGCGGGACATCTGCACTACAAATAAAACATACGCTTCCAGCCCTTGCTTCCTACAGCGAATCAGTTCCCGAAGGTGCTTTTCTCCCCTCTTGGTAGGAGCGTCTGGAAAGGAAACCACGCCGTTTTCCTCCAGGGTAACCCCTTTTACCTCCAGATAACCTTTGGCCGTTCCATGCTCAAAGTAAAAATCGAACCTGGAATTTTCAAAGGCTTTTTCCGGCAAAAACACCGTATCCTCGGGAAACAAACCGCTTTGAGGCAGCCATTCCCCAGCGATATGGTTTGGAGCCTGGGAATCAATGTTGATAAGCCTTTCCCCTTTTTGCACATGGATCAGGGAATATTTGGTTTTCCGTTTGGGGTTATCCTCCCGCTGTAAGTATACTTCCGCCCCGGGAACAAGCAGTTCCCGGCACCGGCCGGTATTTTTCACATGACATACCGCAATCCCGTCTCCCAGCTGCACCTCGGCTATAAAACGGTTCGGCCTGCGGCAAAAGCCTCCCTTTTCCACGTTGATATAGTTCATGGGTATTCTCCCTCTTCTTTCCTAAAAATATATCCGGACAGATTTGGAAAAAGCTCCTTCCTTTTTCGCAAAGGCGGAGCTTTTCTTCCTTTGGTTGAAAAATCCAGGGGCAAGGCCGACGAAGCTTTCTTGTTGCCATAGCCGCCGGCAGTGCCCTTGGATATGACCGCCTCACAGGGCAGGCGCCTCTGTCCCGTTCGGAATAACCTTCCGGCGCCACACGCGAAAAGCGCTTTCAAAAAACGTCTTTTGGTATTCACAAGAATAACTGTGCAGACGAAAAGGACATTCCCTTTGTCAGGCCGTCAGTCCAAGAGCTAGAGCTTTTCCGGATATAAAATCTTACAGCCGCAAGCCTCCGCTTTTTGCAGGTACTCCTCCCTGGGCTTTTGATCCGTAATCAGATAGTCGATCTCCTCAAGCCCTAAGGAACGGCAAAGATACGTACTGTCAAATTTTGAGCTGTCACATAAAACCAGCTTAACTTTGGAATTGCGGATCATGACCCTCTTAATATGGCTTTGTTCATAGGATGACTCTGTAACGCCGTTTTCCAGGCTGATGCCGCTGCAGGAAACCAAGGATACATCGGCGTTCATTTTTCCCAAATAGTCCAGCGTATCCGTCCCCACAATGGAATTAGAGCGGTTATTGACCACTCCGCCGGCGATATAAATTTTGGCGTCCGTATTCTGAGACAGATATAAGGAATTTTTTATTCCATTGGTAATCACCGAAATGTACTTAAAGTTTTTCAAAAGCGGGATTACGATTCCTGCCGTAGAACTGGAATCCACAAATAAGGTGTCATGATTTTTGATAAATTTCAGCGCGATTTCCGCAATGATCTTTTTTTGCTTGATATTTTCCTGTTCCCGCATGAGGATAGAGGTCTCGTCGTTGGTTGACTCAAAGAGCACCGCCCCGCCGTGGCTCCGCTTGATCAGCCCTTCCTTTTCCATTTGGGAAAGATCCCGGCGAATCGTAGCGTCGCTGACAAACATGGTTTTGGAAAGCTCTCCCACGGTGACGGACTTTTTCTCCATCAGAATCTGTAGGATCTGCTCATGGCGCTCAATGGACAGCATGGTTTTCCCTCTCTTCTCTTATGAAATCCGGGGCTTCCAGAGCTCAACGCTTTCTGTCAGCGCCTCGTTCTTCCTTCTAAATTCCTCTGCCAGCTCATCTTCGCCGTCATAAATCTCCAGCAAAGGCGTCAGGACAAAACGGCGTCCCATCATACGCGGGTGGGGAATTTCTAAGCTTGGCCGCTTTACCTGCTCCTGATCGAAAAGCAAAATATCCAAATCGATAATTCTGGGGCCGTTCACAATAACCTTGACCCGCTTCATTTGCTTTTCAATGCCCTGGGTTACCTCCAGCAGCTGACAAGGACTTAAGCTTGTCAAAATCTTGAAGCAGCAGTTTAAAAACGCTCCTTGGTTCAAATAGCCCATAGGCTCTGTCTCATAATAGGAGGATACGGACATCACCTGAATACAGGGATGGCCGTTCAGCAGTTCCTCAGCTTTTTTCAGGTTTTCTTCCCGTTTTCCCAAATTAGAGCCCAAGGACAAATACACCTGATGCTCCATCGGCCGCTGAAGCTCATAAGTAACGCTGACATTTTCAAACTCTCCCCGCATAGGGGCGTGGGGCTTATTTACCGTAACCGATACCCAATAAACCGGCAAAAAGCTCTCCAGGATTTTATCCGCTAAATGGCTCGCCAGGCTCTCGATGAGCTGGAACGTATTTTCCGTAGCTTCCTTCAGCAGCAATTTATTGATGGCCGCATAGCTGACGGTGTTTTCCAGATGATCCTCTAACTCCTTTGCCTGGGTTACGGTTTTTGCCGTCACATCCAAGTAAAAATACTGTCCGTCACGGTTTTCCTCCGGATTAACCCCATGGTAAGCAAACACCTTTACACCTTTTAAATAAATGGTAAACACCGTTTATCCCTCCTGATACAGAACCACATCTGTCATTTTCATTGCGCGGGCCACTTCTTTTACATCATGAACCCGGACGATATTGGCCCCCTGCCGGGCCCCCAGGACACAGGTGGCAATCGTCCCCTCCAGCCGTTCCGAGGCCGGGAGATCCAGCGTTAGGCCAATCACTGATTTTCTGGAGGTTCCCAGCAAAATAGGGAGCTGAAAGCTTTCCAGCCAATCCAAATGCTTTAAAATATATAAATTTTCCTCATAGGTCTTTCCAAATCCGATATCTGGATCGATACAGATTTTATCCCGTTCCACACCCCGGCTCAGCAGCCGGCGGATTCCCGTCTCAAAAAAACCGTACATCTGGGCGAACACTGTGTCCACTGTTCCGGTACATTCCCGGTTATGTCCAATGATAACGCCGCAGCCAGTTTCTCCAGCGACTCTGGCCATATCCGGATCCCTCTGCATTCCCCATACATCATTGATAATATCCGCTCCAGCGCTTACCGCAGCCCGGGCTACGTCCGACTTCATGGTATCGATGGAAATGGGAAGGCTGGTTCTTGCCCGCAGTTCCTCAATCACTGGCAGCACCCGCTCGATTTCCTCTTGGACGCCTACAGGAGCATAATTCGGCCGGGTGGATTCTCCGCCGATATCGATGATATCGGCGCCTTGCCGTTCCATTTCTAAGGCTCTTTCAACAGCCGAAGCCACGGTGGGATAGCTTCCTCCATCGGAAAAGGAGTCCGGCGTTACGTTTAAAACGCCCATAATCAAGGTTTTGTGATGAAACTTCAATAAACGGTCTTTTATTTTCCATTCCTGCCGCAAGATAGCTCCTCCTTTGTATCACAAGGCTTCCTGTTATTGTTTCAAAGCCTAGGTTCCTCACGCTTTTCCAATTTTCAAGAACTATTTCCTATTTTGCCACAAATCAGCACAAAAGAAAAGCCCCCTTTAGAAAAAGAGGGCGATATTTCCATCAACCATGCGTCAGGCTGGGATCTGACCTTAGATTCCTTAGAATTTTATAAAAATAAATTCCTGACAAAAGGAAAGCGGTAAACCAAGCTACGGGGCTCGCCAAGCAAACCCCCAAATAGCCCAAGGGCTCCACCAAGAACCATGCTACCCCCACTCGGCTCACTAGCTCCAGTACACCGCACAATAAGGGGATCATCCCATTTCCTAAGCCTTGCACCGCATTGCGATAGATATTTAACAGAGCCAGCACGGGAAGAAAAATACCAGAGACAATTAAATAGTATTTCGCATAATAAATCACTACCGTCTCTTCCCCGGAAACAAAAATTTGCACCAAATATTCGCCAAACAAAATTTCCACTAAACCAAGCGCGACACAAATCACTATACAGATTACGACACTTTTTCGAACCCCGGCCTGAATTCTATCCATCTTCCTGGCGCCCAGGTTTTGGCCCACATAAGCTGCGCTGGCCATACCAAAGGAATAAGCAGGCTGAATCATCAGGTTCTCCACTCTGCCTCCCGAGGTAAACGCCGCCACAACATCGCTGCCAAAGCCGTTGATGGCTCCCTGCAGCACTACACCTCCGATACCGGTCACAGAAGCGCATCCGCCGGTAGGCAGTCCCATTTTCAAAAGCTGGAGGCAGGAAGCGCCGTTAAAATCAAAATCCGATCTCTTCAGGCGGAGAATCGGCAGCTTGCAGATGATGTATATCACGCATAAAATGCAGGAAATGGCTTGCGCGATAACAGTTGCGTAAGCTGTTCCAATAACCCCCATATTGTATTTCAGCACAAACAGAAGATCCAGAAGCACATTTAAAATGGAAGCCACTACCAGAATATACAGCGGAGTTTTACTATCGCCCAAAGCCCTCAGCACCGAGGACACCAAATTAAAAAATAATGTTGCCGCGGTTCCTCCAAAAATAACGTACATATATCCGCAGGCATCCTGCATAATATTTTCCGGGGTCTGCATGACAGCCAGAACAGGCTCTGTCAAAAGCATACTGACAGCGGTAATAATCACCGTAATAGCCGCACTCAGCAAAACACTCATCGCTGTAGCCCGCTTTACGCCGGCTTCGTCCCCCGCTCCGAATCTCTGAGCGATAATAACAGAAAAGCCTGAGGTCAAGCCGATGACAAACCCTAAAATCAAATAGTTAAAAGAGCCTGTGGCTCCGATGGCCGCTAAAGCGTCTACACCTACGAATTTTCCCACCACAATAGCGTCCACCATACTATAAAACTGCTGAAAAATATTTCCAATAATCATAGGGACTGAGAAGCCAACCAACAATCTTGTCGGGCTGCCGACTGTCATATCCTTTACCAAGGAAATGCCTCCTCTGTCACGAATTTGAAATAAATATATTCTAAAATCGAAATCATATTAAACGATAATCGGCAAAATGTAAATACCAAAGAATTTCTTTTTTTCAGGCCTTTTTTTGTGATTTTGACGGAGCCCTGTCCATGATAAAATTCTCACTCCTTTGTTCCGCTCCTTTCATGGGAAAATTTGACTTTTTTAACAAAGAAGCATACATTTTAGATCACAAAAGTCTTCAAAAACACAACGCCGAAACCATGCAAAAAATGCTTAAATAACTTTTGATTTTCACGGAAACCAACTATCTTTAGCAATTTTCATATTTACGCGAAATCCGCAGGCTATCATCCCCCTACATTCACAGATTTTCTTTGCCGGTTAGCTTATCCCGAAACCGAGATTGGACAGTTAAAAGGCGGATAAAAGGAAAGGCTTGCTTTTCTCCTTAACAGGAAAGCTGTAGGTGGTCATGCAAAAATCCCCAGGTCTTTTTTCGACCTGGGGATTTTCTTTCTTTTTACTATAACGTTTTCGCCAAAAAATCTTGAAGCCTGGGATTCTTGGGGTGGGCAAAAAACTCCTCCGGCGGAGCCTGTTCCGTGATTACTCCGTTATCCATAAATAGAACTCGGGTAGCCACTTCTCTGGCAAAGCCCATTTCGTGGGTAACGCAGACCATGGTCATGCCTTCCCTTGCCAGTTCTTTCATCAGCTCCAGCACCTCGCCTACCATCTCAGGATCCAGCGCAGAGGTAGGCTCGTCAAACAGCATCACATCCGGATTCATAGCCAAGGCGCGAATAATCGCGATTCTCTGCTTCTGGCCTCCGGAAAGCTGGTTGGGATAGGAATCCGCTTTTTCCTCTAAGCCAATGCGCTTCAGCAAACGCATAGCATTTTCGCCGGCCTCTTCTTCGGTTTGCAGCTTCAGGGTTGTAGGCGCCAGAGTAATATTTTTCTTCACCGTCAGATGAGGGAACAAATTAAAATGCTGAAAAACCATCCCCATTTTCTGACGCACCTTATCAATGTCGGTTTTCGGAGCGGTGATATTATTGCCTTCTACCCATACCTCGCCTTCCGTGGGAGTCTCCAATAGATTCAAGCAGCGCAGAAAGGTAGATTTTCCGGAACCGGAAGGACCGATTACCACAACCTTTTCCCCTTTGTGAATCGTCTCGTTAATTCCCTTTAAAACATCGGTTCCATGAAAGCTTTTATGCAGGTTTTTAACGGTAATCACTTTGCGCCAGCCTCCTCTCGAACATACGAACCAGCTTGGTTAAGCCCAAAACGATCACCAAATAGACGCAAGCCGCCAAAATCAATGGGACGAAGTAATCATAGGTGCGGGAAGCCACGATATCGGACGCCTTGGTCAGATCTCTCAAACCAATATAACCAGCCACAGACGTTTCCTTGACCAGCGTGACAAACTCATTGCCCAGGGCAGGCAAAATATTTTTGACCGCCTGAGGCAGAATAATCAGACGCATCGCCTTTCCCCTGCTTAAACCAAGAGAGCGGGCGGCCTCCATTTGTCCCCGGTCGATAGACTCGATTCCACTGCGGATGATCTCAGAAATATAAGCGGCCGAATTTAAGCCGAAAGCCAAACCGCCGACCACAATCTGCGGGATCTGCACAGACCGGAAAATTATGTAGTAAATGATCATCAGCTGGAGAACCACAGGAGTTCCCCGGATAACCGTAACATAAAGGCTACAGATTTTTTTTGCCCAATTGAGCCGTGGATTGGCCTTGGCGGCGTTTACCACGACCGCAATCAAAACGCCCAGAGTAATACCGATTACCACTGCCATTAAAGAAATCAACAGGGTATTTCCTAAGCCTGTCAAATAAAAGACATATCGATTATCCGCGACAATGGATTTATACACCGAATCCGCAATCCAATTCCAGGCGGAGACAAACCACTGTCCGATTTGAGAAAGCCAATCCAAAATGGCAGCCCGTCCTTTCCTTTATTCCGCCGCTTCTCCAGACGCGGCAATATGATTCATGGTAAATTCTTCAATCTTGCCCTCGTCCATCAGCTTCTGGAGCACCTCGTTGATTTTATCCAGCAGTTCGGTGTTGCCCTTTTGGACAGCCATGCTGTAAACGTCGGTAAACAGTTCCTCATCCAGAATCTTCAATTCAGGATTCGCCTTTACCAGTTCTTGGGCAGGAAGCTCGTCCATGACCAAGCAATCGGCTTTTCCGGATTTCACATCCTCCGCGGCAGCCAGGTATTTCTTCTGCTGGATCACGGTGCAGTCCGGATAATCCTCTTTGTCGGAAACCGCCGTATCGGCTACGGTGCCCAGCTGAACGGAAACTGTTTTGCCGTTCACGTCATCCGGTCCGGTGATCTCGGTGTTGTCCTGGCGAACAACGATAACCTGCTTAGAGGTAGCGTAATTAATGGTGAAATCCACCTGCTCCTCGCGCTCAGGGGTAACGGACAGCCCAGCAGCGGCAAAATCAGCCTTGCCAGACTGAACCTCATTAATCAGAGAATCAAAAGCGATGTCGCGGACCTCCAGCTCCTTGCCCATCGCGGCGGCGATTTCCTTGGCAATGTCCACGTCTACGCCGACAACCGCTTCACCGTCGTAATACTCATAGGGGGCAAAGCCGGCTTCAGTAACCATGACCAGCTTTCCGCTGTCAGAAGAACAGCCGCCCATCGCAAGGGTTCCGGTCAACAGTGCCGCAGCCATCGCCGCGGCCAGAATTTTTTTCATTTTCATAATTTCATAGTGCCTCCTCGAAATTTCTCATTTTATTATACTGAATCGCTGTCAAGAAAACAAGTGTTAAGTATACAGATTTTTCACGTTCTATTTAACAAATTCCTGTAAAAACAAACAAGATATTGAAATATTATTCACACATGCAAAACAAGCGAAGAATATCGGTCAAAAAGCCTGGAATTTATAGTTAACTTTCACAAGCTCCATCTGAAAAATAGGGATGCGGGGGAAACGTCCAGCATTTTCCCCGCATCCCTGTATTCTCATGTTTAAGCTGTTTTTCTTTCCCCATGCTCCTCCGTTTTATCCGCAAAGCTCATTAAGAGTACCAAAGGTATATCCTTCCTGCTCCCACTTGGTCAACAGGTCATCTAGGATTTCCGCATTGGTTTTTGATGTGCTGTGCAGCAGAACCACCGCTCCCGGATGGATTCTCGGCAGCAGCTTAGCATAGGCCTCCTCCTGCGTAGGCTGCTGATCTACGTACCAATCCACATACGCGAGGCTCCAGAAAACCGTCTGATAACCTAATTCCTGGGCCATTTTCAGGTTGCTTTCGCTGTATTTTCCCTGAGGAGGACGGTAAAATTTTTGCATCTCAAGTCCTGTAATTTCCTGATACTTTTTCTCCAAGCTGGTAATTTCCTCCTGAAAGGAGGCTGGATCTGAAATTTGCGACATATCAGGATGATGGTAGGTATGATTTCCCACAATATGTCCCTCCTCCACCATTCGCTTCACTAAGTCAGGGCTGGTCTCCAGATAATTGCCCACTACGAAAAAAGCGGCTTTTACGTTATGCTTTTCCAGCGCATCCAGGATTGCCGGCGTGTACCCGTTTTCATATCCGCAGTCGAAGGTCAAATAAATTTTTTTATCCTCACTGTTCCCGCAGAAATAGGCGTTATACTGCTTCAAAAACTCTGGCGTAGCGTTGCCGACCGGGGTTTTCCCCTCCTCCTGGAAGGACAAGCCCCAATTATCGTTGGATGCCGCAGCCTCCACTGCCCCATCGTCCCGATTGGAAAAACCGATCCAACTGATCACAGCCGCTGCCACAATAATCAGGCACAGCGCAGCTCCAATCAGCTTCTTCCCCTTTATGACCACATACATGCTGACGCACCACCTTGCACAAATTCTGCCGTTATTAATTTCCACTACCATTCTTATCCTAATTCATAACACAATATGTCTCCCAAGGGAAAGTAATTTTCGGCGAATAGTCATAACCACCGGTAAGACGGTATTTTGCTTAGACTCTATAACGCCCTATTGACGGCAAGCTCCTTAAGGCCATTGAAATTTCCTTATCTTACACCGCTTGCCCCGCGGTCCATAAACGGGAGCCGCCATCCTAACGGCGGCTTGGCTGTCATCGAAGATTGCTGTTTACACCCCTCTTTCGCCCAATGTATATTGCGAAAGCTTTTCAGCGGGTGTCTCCGCCGGCTCTGCCGGGAGTTTTCGAATGACAGTCAAAAAACGGTACAGCCTGACGGCTGTACCGTTTTGGGAGAAGATGACTGGTTCCGTTTTTTATTTTTACAACCAAAATTCCTTTCATATTTCCGCTATGAAAAGGAGGAGGTTTCAAAATTTTCATTAGACGCCCCGGATGTCCCGGTACACGGACCGCAGCAGTTCACAGGAGTCATGAAGCTTTTCTCGTTCCTCCGGGGTTAAGGTAAGCTCTACCGTCCGTTTCACTCCGTCCCGGCTGACGATACAAGGGGTTCCGGCGTATACGTCTCGTTCCCCGTACTCCCCGTGAAGCATTGAGGAAACCGTCAAAACACTGTGATCGTCGCCTAGAATTGCCCGGGTAATCCTGACCATCGCCATTCCGATTCCATAGTAAGTGGACTTTTTCGCGGAAATAATCTTTTGCGCTGCGTTTCTCACTTCTTCGCTGATATGGTCCAAATCCTTCTGATAATCCGTTACCCCACGGCTGCGGAAAATATCCAAAATCGGCTTGGTGGCAACCATAGCCTGGGACCAGGGCACAAACTCACTATCTCCGTGTTCGCCCATGACATATGCGTGAACGTTTCGCGGGTCTACGGAAAAATATTCTCCCAGAAGGTACCTCAGGCGGGCGGTATCCAGAGCTGTGCCGGTTCCCAACACACGATGGTCGTCAAAGCCGGACAGCGCTTGCGTCACATGAGCCATCACATCTACTGGATTGGTGGCGACTAGGAAAATCCCCTTAAATCCGGAAGCCACGACCGGCCCGACAATGGACTGAAATACTTCCGTGTTCCTTTGCAGCAGATCGATCCTGGATTCTCCCGGCTTTTGCGCCACACCGGCACATACGGCTACAATATCCGCATCGGAGCAATCCTGGTAGCCGCCGGCATAGATTTTCATATTGGAGCCGGAAAAAGCCAGTCCATGGTTTAAGTCCATCGCTTCTCCTTGAGCGCGCTGCTGGTCGATATCGATTAGCGCCAGCTCATCGCACACACTTTGATTGAGCAGCGCGTAAGCGTAGCTCATGCCAACCAGCCCGGTTCCCACCAACGCCACCTTTCGATTTACAAACCTCATGAATAAGCCTCCTTTTTGTTTAGTATTTTCACAAGCCGTCCCGGTTATCCTTTTCTTATGATTTTCCGTCAATAGGCCGCACTCTTCTCTTTTTTCATGAATATAGTGTAAAGTGAGCCCGGATAACATCAACGGATAAGGAGGATCGTTATGGAGCTTCGCACTCATATTTATGACTGTAAAAAGCCCAGTCAAAATCAAATTCCCGCTTGGATGCGGCTGCAAAAGGAAAAGACCGAGGAAAAGGAACCGGATTTGGTAGAACAGTTTAAAAAGAACCCCGATTCCTTTTTTCCGGAGTTCTGCAAAAAGCCCTAACCTTTGTCCCCGTTTGTGAAAGAGAAAACAATTATTGACGGTGATTTTCTAGCGTGCTACGTTAATAAGTAACAGAATGATTAAAAACAAGGAGGTCTAAGTATGGAAAAATACACTTGGCGGGCGGTCATCAAAGAGGGCATGAAGGAAGAATATATTCGGCGGCATGATACCATTTGGCCTGAGATGGTCGAGGTATTAAATGAAGCCGGCGTATGCAATTACACCATTTGGTGCGACGGCAATGATCTGTTCGGTTATTACGAATGTGAAAAAGGCCTGGAGCACGCCCTGAAGGTACAGGCGGAGAGCGAAGTCGTGGCCAGATGGGATATCTCTATGGAGCCTATCATGACCATGTTCCAGGAAAAGCCAGAGCAGGTTTTTTTCCTCGAGTAACACATAATTTGTAAAAAGGCGGAAGAGAAAAAAGAAGAGCTGCGAGGTTTAGATAAACGCCGATAAGGAAGTTCTAAAAACAAACTAACTTAACGACTGACAAACAGGTGCTAGTAGACGTATCACATTTTTAATGTGATACGTCTATTTCAGATTATATATCATGCATTACGCACTAAATTTTAAAGCTATTTGCTGATTTGTTTCTGACATTTTGTTGAGCAAATCGTCCAAATATTGTATAATAACAAAAAGGTGGTGATTTTGTGACGGAAGCCCATACAAAAGAACTTATCAGTAAAGCATATGTAAATGCGCTTGCAGCTCGTGTTGGTATGACAGTGGCGAATTCGTCACTGGATTATGGCCTAGATGGTACATTTAAGGATATAGAATATGATGTGGAGACTAAGGAATATGGCGAAACAGGATTTGGAATAGATTTCCAACTAAAAGCCACTGTCAATGCATTGCCTAAAAAGGGAGTTATAAAATACAGCTTAGAGGTTAAAAATTATCATAAGTTGATTAAAACCCATGTAGGAACTCCGAGAATTTTAATCGTTTATTCGATGCCACGCGACAAAGATATGTGGTTAACAGTTAACGATAATGAAACTTTGCTGCGAAAATGTGCTTGGTGGTGTTCGTTACAGGGGTATCCAGAAGTCGAAAACAAAGAGCGAGTGGTAATTGAAATTCCATTGACACAACAATTGACACCAGAAGTACTTATTGAGTTAATGCAAAAAGTGAAAGAGGGTGTAGCGTTATGAAAGATTTTATATATAGTTTTTACAACATAACCGCGTCCTCTATTGATAGATACTTGCAGTTTAATGGTTGGATAAGAAATTATAATTTTGCCAATCGAAACATGATGGTTTATACTAGTAAAAATAATCGTCAAAAAACATTGGCTATACCCGCAAGTGAAGAATTTGAAGACTTTTATCCTATTTTGAGAGATGTAATTGGTCTACTACAAAAAAAAGAAAATCGTCCCGCAAATGATATTGTAAAAGATATAACTACCACTTTTATTGACCGTTTAGAGTTTCGAGTTATTTCTGAGATAACCGAGGATGGAAAAATTCCACTTGAGTATGCAGCAGACTGTGTAGAAGGATTAAAGAACCTTATTTTATATTCAGTGTGTGCAGAACAATCTGCCCGTCCTATATGTTATCGAACAACAGATTATTCTAAAGCGTTACTCAATAAATTTAAGTTGGCTCAAACGGAAAAAGGAAGTTTTATTTTGAACGTCGATATTCAAGTAGTTGACGAAAATAATGAACAAATAGTGTTAGAAGGATGCGACATTCCAACTCCCTTTGAGCATAAAGTTATTGAAAGGATAGGAACGGCTATTAGTCAAGTAGACGCAATTGTGAACAATCAACGTCAATTGACTGAAATGGCGGAAACGGCATTTGAAAATGGTATTACTGCAAATATGTGTGATGCATTTCTAAAAATGCGTCCTGTTTCAGATACAGATAAAGTTACTACAACAATCCGTTATGCATCTTCGCTAACAAGACAAACCGGCCAGATTGAACAAATTGAAATGCGTACAAATCATTTTCTTGTCATTGATGAATTGGCAAAAATTTACCGTGATAAGATTGCTATTCAAGATGTCAGTCTTACTGGAATTATTCGTTCTCTATCAAAAAAAATTGATAATGATAGAGATTTAAAAACAATTAGATTGTATACTACTTTTGAAGGTGCATCGCGTACAGTAACTATTGTATTGTCAGATGAGCAATATCGTATAGCTTGTAACGCACATAGAGATGGTCTGGAGGTTTCCGTATCTGGTGAACTAGATATGAGTGAAAGATATTGGGTGATGAATAATGTTACAAGTTTTTCTCCAATTCATCAGAATGAATAACAAATCAATTTAGAAATCGTAAAAATAGATAAGAAGCCTAACGGTTTCTTATCTATTTTTTCTATGTTATGTAAAATGATAGGATAGTGTGTTTTATCTTCAAGGATATACTGTATTTTCTAGTTCTGTTTTTATGACCTTGCAAATATAAAGTGTTACGCAGTAGAGTGCCCTTTTTAAGGGTATGAGTAGAAACCCCTTACCTTGCTGCTATAACGTCCTATAAACCGCATAAATTAAGGAAAAATTAACCTCTACTGCATAACATCGCATAATGAATTATAGGCGCGCAAGCGGTCTATCCGATTTCGCTCTTGGCTGCCACATAGCAAGGACGGGGAAAACCGTCAAGGACGCGAAGTGCGAAGTTTATCCTTGACGGCTTTCTCTGGCTTTGCTACTTGCTACCTGCCAAAATGGAATTGCAGGATAGCTTTAATAAGCTGTGCTTTCAAACGTTCTTGAATATCATCATTGATATGTCCTTGGTATTTGGACAGATACTTAATGCGTGGGATATAATGTTTTAAAACTATGTCAATCGCTTCCGGCTCTCCGGCGACTGCCTTTTCAATGACTCCAAAAGGTATCAGCTTCTTGTTCCTCATCTTTTAATCTCTCCATTTCTTTTCGTAGCTGTTTTAATGCCGCTAATTTCCAGTAATTTGCGGTACTTCTGCTTCTTCCATACTCTTTTCCAATTTGAGTGTCGGTATAACCGAAGAAAAAGTACAGAAACAAAACATTGCGTCTTTGCTCGGTCAATTTTGATAGTGCGTCGGCTAACCGCTTACTTGCGACAACAATTTTTTCCCCTTTTGCAACAAAGACAGTCGGTTGGTCGTATTGCTCAAAATAAGTGTCCGTTGTAAACGGTTCAAACGACGTTTCAGACATCAAGTATTCAAGTGATACTTCCCGTTTCTGTTTCCGTCCGAAGTCACGGTAAGCGGTCATTGCCGCATTATGGAGAACGACTTTACAAAAAGCGGCAAATGTGTATTCGATATGCTCCTTGTATTCTTCCGAATAAATCATCTAACTCGCCCCCTTTCTTCCCAATAGGGGGAACAAGCGTCTAAATTGAAAACCACATGGGTGCTTGTACAATATGAGTTATCAGAACATATTAAATGATTTATAAGTTCATCTTTATGGGCGCAATATCCCGTTGCAAAGATTCGTCTTTTTTTAAGATGTCGTAATAATTAGAAAAAAACACCATAGACCTCCTCACAATTAAAAAAGGAGCCGATAACCGCATTTTTACTCTGCGTGTTATCGGCTCTGCGTCTATGCGTCCGGCTCTTTGATAACTGATATATGTTTCTTTTTTAAATTGATTAAAACTTCATTCCTACATTTAGGACAGTAAAGCAAGAAATTCTTTAGTTCGGTATCTTCTCGTACTCTGATACGGGTCTTATTATGGCATATAGGGCATAATAACCATTCTGCTTGCTTCATGGCTGCCCCACGCTCCTTTCCGCATGATGTATCAACTTTTTCTTCTCCCATGATTTACTTTTGAAATATATCAATCCGACAATCGCGGGTAATACAGGAGAAACAGCTTGACCGATATAGATACCTGTAAATCCAATGTGAATGACAAACGCTAAGATCCAACTTACAGATAACCGGACAAATACCGCGTCCAAAAGCGCATTTATCATAGCAACATTTGCGGAGCCTATTCCGATAGCAAAAGAGTCAAATGTGTACATGGCTGCATAAATCAGACTGTTAATACCGCAACACATTCTTAGATATAGAACGCCGCCTTTTATGACCTCCTGGCTTTCCGGCTCAAATAACATGATGATTTGTTCCGCAAATAATTGCACAATGATAATGGCAATCAAAGTAACTGATACATTCAAATACAATCCAATTTTCGTCGTTTTTCTCACACGCTCTATATCGTTTGCCCCTACATTCTGCCCGACCATAGCAGTAACAGCCTGTCCGATCGCCCAACAGGGCATACCTGCAAATGTATTGATTTTAAGACCTACACCGGACGCTGCGGCAACAGATACGCCAAAATAGTTGAGCATTCCTGTAATTAGAAGATACGATATATTGACAATTACCATTTGGATAGCGGTAGGTAATCCGACTTTTAAAACAGTTATCAGTTTATCCGATTTGATAGCAAAGTGCTTTATCTTAAAATCAAAGACAAACTTTTTCCTTTTCAAGTGAATGATTGATACAAAAAGAGAAACACCCTGCGAAAAAATAGTTGCATAGGCGGCTCCTGCCGTTCCCATGTTAAAGAGGCCGACTAAAATCAGGTCTAATATGACGTTTACAGCCGTCGCAATCGCCACAAAATATAGAGGACTTTTTGAATCCCCAAAGCCTTTCATAATAGAGCAAACTGCATTGTAACCAAACACAAATACAGTGCCGCAGCAGATGATTTTCATATATTCGCAAGCGTCTTGCATAGAAGCCGCAGGAACATTCAAAATATGGAAAAGCGGCTTATATACAATCAATCCTATTATCGTTACGATAAATGAAGCGATAAGGGATGTTGCGAATAGTGTTCCAACTGTTTTACTTTGTCCTTGTTCATCGTTTGCCCCCTTATATTGAGCGATTAAAACAGTACCGCCCATTGTTACGCCGATACAAATTGAATTGATAATAAAACTTATCATAGACGCATTGCTGATTGCAGCAAGACCTGTTTCTCCTACGATATTTCCAACAACAAGCATATCTACAATACTATAAAAAGATTGCAAAAGATTAGCAAGCAATAGAGGAAGTGCAAATATAATCAACTTCTTCGGTACGCTTCCTGTTGTTAAGTTCTGTTCTTCTTTCATTTTCTCAAAATCCTTTCTGAATAAAAAAAGCAGAGGGTAGCCACGATACAGTGCGCCCTCTGCATAACAAAAGGCAGCAGACAAAACATTGCCTACTGCCCGAATATCATAATATATACACGCGAACAAAGCCCCACATGATAAAGTTATGTTGGAGCAAGCCTAAATATAAATGTTCTCGTGTCTTTTAGGCTCCGTACAATGTTTTGAAATATCAAATTGTGCGGAGCTGTATTCAATGCAAAATTTCCCAAATAACATTGTACTCACTCTTTCTGAAAACTTATTACAAAATAATTATAGCGATTCCCATATGTGTTGTCAATCGTCCTGCGGCTCAAAGCACCATATTTAGTTACTGTTAAGTAAACATTGGCTTTTTTCTTTATCCGGCGTAACAGGACATAAGAAATTATTTTAAAAATTTCTCTCAAAAATTTGGCAAAATCGCCTTGCGCGGTGTAGTAGGTAGTGAGAGAAAAAAACAGAGGGTTTGGGAAACTTCCCAACAAGCAAAAATCGCCGCTGTCGGCAGACAGAAAACGGACGATTTTACGGAAAGGGTACCCCTTTCCTATGCTTGCTACGAAACTTATCACATTACAAAGTAAAGAAAGGACGAGAAAGGAATGGAAAAGAAACGAGATACAAAACATACCGAGTTATTGCCAAAAAAGGGCAATCCGCTGCATGAAACAGTTACTTACAAAATCGGCGGTACAATTTTTGAGGTGTCAACGATTTGCGGCGGCTCCGAACCGCTTTATAGCAAAATGGAGCGGCTCATAAAAGCGGAATCCGGCAAAACGCCTACTGACAAAGAAAAAGAAGTCCGCTATAATAAGAATAGCAACCTGTTTGTCGGGCGTTCATTACAGGAGGAATGAACACATGACAGCAAAAAATTATCCCGACAACATTACCGCTTTATATGCCCGTTTAAGTCAAGAGGACGCTTTAGACGGAGAGAGTAACAGTATAGCAAATCAAAAGAAAATCCTGCTCAAATACGCAATGGACAACGGCTTCCCTAATCCTACATTTTTCATTGACGACGGCGTTTCAGGCGTGACTTTCGATAGACCCGGTTGGAATGAAATGATAGGACTTTCGGAAGCCGGAAAGGTCAAGAAGGTTATCGTAAAGGATATGTCCCGCATGGGGCGTGATTATCTGAAAGTTGGCTATTACACCGAAAGTTTCTTTGCCGAGCGTGATATTCGCTATATCGCAATCAATGACGGCGTAGACAGCGACAAAGGCGATAATGATTTTACCCCTTTCAGAAACTTGTTCAACGACTTTTATGCACGAGATACAAGCAAAAAAATTCGCGCGGTCATGCGGTCGAAGGGTAATGCAGGGGAACACCTCTGTACCAATCCGCCCTATGGGTACAGGAAAGACCCGGCAGACAAAAAGAAATGGATTGTGGACGAAGAAGCCGCCGAGGTGGTAAAGAGGATTTTTGACTTGTGCATTGCAGGAAAAGGACCAATGCAGATAGCAAAAATGCTGACGGCAGATAAGGTTTTAACGGTCAAAGCCCACTATGCAAAGCAGAATGGAAGAACTATGCCTGACAATCCTTATCGTTGGTCTGTGGAGAGCATACGGGGGATATTGGAACGCCCGGAATATACGGGCTGTACGGTCAATTTCAAGACCCATTCCAAATCCCACAAACTGAAAAAGCGTCTGCAAAATGCGCCCGAAAATCAACGGATTTTCCTCAATACCCAACCTGCCATTATCGAGGAACAGGTATTTGAGAGGGTGCAAGAATTAAGAGCAAACAAACGCCGCCCCGCAAAGCAGGCTGAACGTCAAGGTCTGTTTTCTGGCTTGTTGTATTGTGCCGATTGCGGAAGCAAACTTCACTTTGCAACGGGTAAGAACATGACGCCAGAACAAGACTGTTACCGTTGCTCAAAGTACAAAAGTAATACCGGCGATTGTACTATGCACTATATCCGTGAAGAAACGCTAAAGCTTTTCGTCCTGCAAAGGATATTTGATGTAACAGCTATGTTCTTTGACGATATACAGAGCTTTCAAAACATGGTTTATCAGCAGAGGTTTGAGGAAGCGGAAAAAGCAGTAAAGCGGCAAAAGAAAGAATTAGAACAGGCAAGGAAACGGATTGCCGAACTTGACCGTATTTTCAAGCGGATTTACGAGGACGATATTAACGGCACAATCAGTCACGAGCGATTTTTGAAACTGTCCGCCGAGTATGAAGCGGAACAAAAGGAACTGACAGAATTTGTCAAGGTAGGGCAAGCCGCCGTTGATACCTACGAACAGGACAGGACGGATTTTGACAGCTTCGCCGCCGTTATCCGCAAATATGTGGGAATACGAGAATTAACGCCTGCTATCGTCAATGAGTTTGTAAAGAAAATCATTGTCCACGCGCCGGACAAATCCAGCGGACACCGCAGACAGAAGATTGAAATTGTCTGGAACTTTATCGGGGAACTGGAACAGGACGAGAACAAGCAGACCATTGAACGGCAAAGAAAAGGCAGAACGGCATAGCCTTTTGACTATGCCGCCCTGCGGTAATACAATTACTTCCTTATGGGCGTGTGCCTTTCCCCTTACAGCTCTTCTTTTCTGCACATTTTACACGCGGAAGTTTAAAAGCTTTCTGTTTCCGCCCGCTTTCTCCTATCAGAACCTCTTTCGGGCTCACCCTTCCTCCTCTTGAAATTCTTCCAGGATTTTTAGGCTGCTGCTGGTTCCAATTCGTTCCGCGCCCGCCTCGATCATCGCTTTGCAGGTTTTCCAGTCTCGGATGCCGCCGGCCGCCTTTACTTTCACAGCGCCGCCTACCACGGCTTTCATCAGCTTCACATCCTCCACAGCAGCGCCTCCGGTGCCAAACCCTGTGGAAGTTTTTATAAAGTCCGGCTTCACTTCCTTCGCAATTTGAGCAGCCTTCTGGATTTCCTCCTTGGTCAAGTAGCAGTTTTCAAAGATTACTTTAGAGATCACCCCGGCTTCCCGGCACACAGAAACAATCCGCTCCATTTCCTCTTTGATATATTTGTAATTTTTATTTTTCAGTTCCGCCACATTGATCACGTAATCAATCTCATCCGCTCCGTTAGCGATAGCGTCCTTTGTTTCAAACACTTTACACTCAATGGTGGTTTGCCCCAAAGGGAAGCTGACCGCAGCGCCCACATGCACCCCGGAGCCCTTCAAATACTCCTTGCACAGCGCTACCGGCGCTGAGTTGACCGCTACCATTTTAAAGCCGTATTTTTTGCTGTCCTCGCACAGCCTTTGAAAGTCCTCTTTGGTCGCAAACGGCTTCAGCAAGGTATGGTCAAACATGTTGGCCAATTGCTCTTTTGTCATTTTTTCCATTTTGTATTCTCCGCCTTTCCTCAATAAACTCTTAAAATGATAGATTCAGTAAATATTCGCCTGATTTTTGGGGACGCTCAAAAAGTTATCAACCGGCTATCGTTCCGATTATTGATTTCACGCAGCAAGCCTGGCTATGCCTGATGCCGTGCCTTCTGTAAAAAAGTGTAAACGGACCGCAGCCGCTCAAAGCTGTTCCGGTAGGCCTGCGTGTAAGGCTGATAATCCAGATGCCCCTGGGGCTCAGGAATAAATTCTTGCTTCTGGGCCGTGAGCCGGTCCACGGTTTTAGGAATCGAGTCATAAAGCCCTACGCCATAACCGGCGATCACACCACATCCCAAGGCCCCGGTATCCGGATTTTCCAGCGTGCGGACCGGCAGCCCGAGGACATCCGCCTTGATTTGATTCATCAAGGCGCTCTGGGCTCCGCCGCCTACCGACAGAACATGCGAGCCGCCCCCCTCTAACAAAACGGATTCCTGAATAATATCTAAATACATTTTATACTCATACGCCAGGCTTTCCACGATCGCGCGATATAAATACCGGTAGTCATGCCGCATTGTAAGCCCCAGCCAGCTGCCTTTTATCACACCGTCGTTTGGACAGACACGGCCGGAAAAGTGAGGCGTAAAAATTAGTCCTGCGCTGCCTCTTGGCACCTCCTCCGCCAAGGCATCCAGTTCCCGGTAGCTTTTTTCTCCCCTTAAAATGGCGTCCCGGAACCATTTTAAGCACATTCCGCCTCCGGAAATATAAGCCATCGGGGTATACAGGCCCTCAATCACTCCCGGAGCAAACAAAATTGTCTTGTATTTCACATCCGGCTGGTACCTGCCGACCGCGCAGGCAAATACAGAGGCAGTCCCCGCCACGTCATACATAACCCCGGGCCTCGTGATCCCAGCGCCCACAGCGCAGGCGGCGGTATCGCCGCAGCCGCACACTACCGGGGTTCCTTCCCGCAGGCCGCAGGCCTCGGCGGTTTCTTTCGTCAAGCCTCCCGCCAGATCCCAGGGACGGACAATTCTGGGCATCTTGCTTTCTTCCACACCCAGCGCCCGCAATAGCCTGTCTGACCAGCCCTTCCTTCTGGTATCTGCAAATCCGGAAAAATGAAGATAAGTATGGTCTATAAACGCCTGTTCGCCCGTTAAGCCGCAGAAGCGCATCGTCAAATAGCTTCCGGGCGGGACGAATTTATCAATCTTCCGATAGATCTCCGGACGATGCTTTTTCCACCAAAGAATTTTCGGCCCATGAGCATAGGTCACGGGCGCTCCCGTAATAGAAATAATTTCATCCTCGCCAAAGGCCCGAAGCTCCTCCCAGCTATCCTCGCACCGTTTATCCAGCCAGCTGTCATAGGGCGTAACCGCTTCTCCCTTTTTCCCGATTCCCATAGTGCCCGCCATTTGCGCGTCCATACAAATAGACGCCACCTGCTGGGGGGCGATCCGCGCTTTTTCCACCGCTGCTTTCACGGTTTCCACAGCGTCGCCATACATCCGATCCGGTTCCTGCCAAACCCAGCGGTCTCCTTCATAAATTAGTTCTGTTTCCTTAGAGGCCTGAGTAAGAATCCTTCCCGATTCCTCCATAACTGCCGCACGGGTGCTTTGCGTGCCGATATCGACGCCGATCAGATACTGCATGGCAGAACCGCCCTTCCGTTTTATTTCTGTTATATGTTATCATATATTCTTTTATTGTGCAATATATTTTTTGATTTCTATTATTTATTGTTGAATATTAGGATATGTTATGATAATATAAAACAAAACAACAGCAAAGGAGTTTATTCCATGAAGGCAAAACTGCTTCCCCTATACTTTAAAGAAAGAAACCCTCGGGAGACTCGGGAATTTGAGGAACAGCTAAAAAAGCTGCAAATTCTCTACGGCGCGGAAGCCGATTTCCTTCCTCCTCAGCCGCTGGGAGAGCCTGTCCCTCCCGATGCAGACGCCATAGTATTCCCCCAGCTTCTAGGAGCTGTCTTTCAATACCGCGAATTTATAGAGAGCGTCTCGCTGCCGATTATTATTCTAACCTCAGAATTCGGCACTGTGGAAATGTGGGACTGGGAGATCGTGGCTTATCTGCGGGGCGAACTGGGTCGAAACGTATTCTCCCCCTATCAATGTGAGCTTGCTAAAGTGGTTCTTCGAGCTCTCTCCGCTAAAAGGAAACTGCGCTCCGGCATGAAGTTTCTTATGCTGCAGGATAATCCGGGAGAAGGGATGCAGGCGTATCTGTTCAAGCGGTTTTACTGGTGGGATAAGTCCTGCACCCGTCAGATTGAAGATACTTTTGGCGTTCAAATTGTGTACCGCAGCTGGAAAGAGGTGAATTTCAGGGCAGCTCAATTTTCTGACGCTCAGGCTCAGGAGCTATGGAACCAGCGCCCTGTTCCTATCCAAGAAGTACCGCAGGAGAGCATCTTAAAGGCTGTGAAGCTTTATTTAGCAATCCGCGAGCTGATCCTCGAAATCGGTGGAGTCTGCGGCGCGGGCGCTAATTGTCTGAACGAATCCTTCCACAGCGCTACCACACCCTGTCTGGCCTGGAACTGGCTATTTGAATACGATCATATTATTTGGGCGTGCGAAGGAGACACGGTTACTTTAATCAGCAAATTTATCCTCTATTCCGCACTGAAAACGCCTATGATGATGACGAATATCTATCCCTTTCTAGTAGGAATGGCGGCCTTAAAGCATGAAAAAATTCAGCGTTTTCCCAGCATTGACGATCCCGACAGCCACGCGCTGGGAGTTCACTGCGGATATTTCGGCTGCGCTCCTCAGAGCTTCTGCACGCAATGGGTCATGCGCCCTAAGGTGTTGGACATCGTCAGCGATGACGCCGTTGTTATCGACTGCCGTATGGCAGCAGGGCCTATTACGATGGCCAAGCTCCGCTCCGATATGAAAAAGCTTACCATCATCGAGGCGGAAATTGAAGATTACGTACAATATCCCGGCTCTGATTGCCGCAACGGGGCTTTGCTCCGCTATCGAAACGGCAGCGGGCACAAGGTAATGGAAAGCCTCTCCTCCCACCACGCAATCCTAATTCAAGGAGACGTTACCTATAAGCTTCTTCAAATGGCAAAGGTCTATGGCTTTGACACGGAGGTTATCTAATAAAACATTCAACAATAGAAAAACGATACATAGGAGGGTATTGCATGTTAGCGGCAAGGATGTACGGAATCAATGATCTTCGGATCGAGGAGATGCCAAAGCCAAAGATCGGCGCTGGGGAAATTCTGGTAAAGGTCCGGGCCGCCGCAATTTGCGGCACCGATGTGCGGATGCTCACCAGCGGCGCGAAAGGGACCGATTCGTCCCAGCCTTTGGTGCTGGGCCATGAGTTCGCAGGAGATATTGTGGAAATCGGTTCAGGAGTAACCGGGTATCAAGCCGGCATGAGAGTAGCAGTGGCGCCTAATATGGGCTGCGGTGTGTGTGATTTATGCGTCAGCGGCAACGGACATTTATGTCCGCACTACCAAGCCTTCGGCATCAATCTGGACGGCGCTTTCGCAGAATACGTCAGAATTCCCTCCCGCGCGGTAGCCGGCGGCAACGTGGCAGTTCTTCCGCGGAGGGTTTCTTATGCGGAAGGCGCTCTGAACGAGCCCTTCTCCTGCGCCTATAACGGCTCTCAGCACTGCCATATCCAGCCAGGCGACTATGTGCTGGTGGTCGGTTCCGGCGCCATCGGCTTAATGCATGCTAAGCTGGCTAAGCTGGCAGGCGCCGGCCGTGTGGTGATCAGCGATCTGTCGCCGGAACGTCTGGAGGAATGCCGGCGCGTAGACCGGAGCCTGATTCCCGCGGCTTCCTTAGAGGAAAAGGATGTAAGCCGGCTGACCAAGGGCCGGGGCTTTGACGTGATCATCACCGCGTGTCCCTCTCCCGCCGCCCAGGAATCCGCGCTTTCACAGGCCGCCGTCAACGGCAGGATCTGTTTCTTCGGAGGCCTGCCCAAAGGGAAGGAGGTCGTGCGGCTTAACTCCAATATAATCCATTACAAGCAGCTTATCGTTACCGGGACCACCCGCGCAAGTCTGTCGCAATACCGCAAGACTCTTGATTTTATTGCCGATGGCGTCGTCGAGGTTGCCAGTCTGATAACTAAAAAAGCCCCTTTGGACAAAATATCAGATCTGTTTGAGCTGGCGAAGCAGGTGAAGGGTTTAAAAAACGTTGTAGAATTCTAGCGTCCGGACTTTTAGATCAGCAAATGAACAGAAAGTGAGTGTGAGCTTTATGAAGAAAAACTACCGTGGAATCTGTCTCATCGGCGCTGGCCGGGCGGGGATGATCCATGCGCGTAATTTTCAGCGCAGTGTGCCGGGATTTCGGATCGTCTCAGTAGCCGACCCCGTGGAGGAGGCCGCAGCTTCCGCATGCCGGGAGCTGGAAATTGAAAAATATTATCTGGACTACAAGCAAGCCTTGGAGGATGAAGAAACCGACGCGGTTGTTATCGTTTCCCCCACCAAATATCACTGTGAAATCGCCGTATGCGCCGCGAAGCATCGCAAGGACATTCTACTGGAAAAACCCATGGCCATGAACGCCCGGGAATGTGTGCAAATCATGGAGGCAGTCAAGGACAGCGGGGTGAAGCTGCAAATCGGATTTATGCGCCGGTTTGACGAAAGCTTCCAGGCTGCCAAAAAGGCAGTGGAAGCTGGAGAGATCGGCAGTGTGGTGCTGGTCAAATCCCTGACCCGCGGGCCCAGCACCCCAAGGCCTTGGATGTATGATATCAAAAAAAGCAATGGTCCTTTGGCGGAAGTCAACAGCCACGATATTGATTCCTTGCGTTGGTTTTCTGGGAGCGAGTTTGAGCATGTGTACGCGATCGCCGGAAATTATCGTTGCCATGAAGCCCAAAAGGAATTTCCTGACTTTTATGACAACGTGGTGCTGAACGGTAAATTTAAAAACGGCGTGCTCGCCTCTATCGACGGTGCTCAGGGAGTAGGCTACGGCTATGACGCCCGGGTAGAAATTCTGGGCACAGACGGGGTAATCTATCTGGGAACCAGCAACGAAAACAATATGATCTGCGCCAACCGCAGCGGTAATCAGGTACGGCAGTTTATTAAAAGCTGGAAGAATTTATTTGAGGACGCATATCTAAAGGAGGACCTTCACTTTGCCGAATGTGTGCTGGAGGATAAAACGCCCTGTGTGACGGGCGTTGACGGCCTGATGGCGGTGAAAATCGTCCAGGCCGGAAACCTTTCCATCGCAGAAAAAAGAATCGTAAGGCTAGAAGATTGACAATTTGATTAAAATCACTCTTTCCTTCGCGCCAGTTGCTTTCTGATTTCCATCATATTTGCAGTCTTTCCATCCCGCTGGCTGTCCTGATCGCAAATTAGCATGGCTTCCTGCAAAGTCACTATAAGCGGAATTTTATTCTCATTGCTTTGTTCTTCAACAGCAAAGCACTAAAAATCCGGCTTCCTATTTTCTGGGGCTCTGGTTAAGATCTTAGAAAGCCCAGATCAAAATGCGCCGGAAGAATCTCCAAACAAGCGTATAGAATCAAATGAGAAGATGAAAACAAGTTCGTGCGGTTTTTTACAATTCGCAGGGAAGAACGCCCCGCAAGAGGAGGATCAAAGGCCAAAAGGAAATCTTGCGCTGAAAATTGGCCTTCATCAGGGAAGAAGGCCGCTTTTGCTTACTCCCTCACAATGGAATACATTTTCATATCTAAAATCTTCCCATTCTTAACCGCGTTCTTTCTTAAAACGCCTTCTAAGGCAAATCCAGCCTTTTCCAAAATCCGGCACGACGCCTGATTATAAGCAAAGGGCTCGGCAAAGATCCGAAGCAGATCTGTATTTTGAAAAAGATAGCGGCAGAGCCGCTTAACAGCGTCAGAACCAATTCCCCTCCCCCAATCCTTTTCAGCAATATAATACCCGATCTCCGCTGTGCGGGAATGAATATTTTCTTTCCGAAAAGCGCCGATACTGCCCGCCAGCCTGCCGTCCGCTGTAATGGCAAAGGCATAGGTGGAATCCGGCTCCGCCTCGCTCATAGACTGAATAAACGCTTTTGCGTCCGCCAAAGTGTATGGATAAGGAATCCCATCCCGTAAATTATCCAGGATCTTTTTATTATTAAGAATCTTTTGCAGCTCTGTTGCGTCTTCCATGCGCCACGGACGCAGCTCACATAGCATAGTATTTCTCTCCTTTTCAGTAATTTTGAATTCTTTCATCGGGGCGATAGCCCTCCATCCGCTGGAAAACAAAAAGCTTAGCAGCTTATGAGAGCGGCTGGCTTTAGAAGCAATAAAAAACGCCGCCTAAAATGGAAACGGGAGCTTAACGCGGCGGTATCATAAACACTTGTTGTTTTCGCCTTAAGCCTGATTCCCGGCCATGCATCAGCGCCTCTATTATGTTTTTCGCTTCTTTTTGACTGTTTACATTTTCCGCTTATTAATAATCGTCTATTCTTGCGTTTCTTTTCGGATTATATTATAATAAAATTTATTAAGTTTATCGCTGAAAGATTATAGAAGCAAATAAAGAAATATCCTTTTAAGAATTATGAGATCGGAGTGGTCACACATGAAGCCTCAATCCGAGCACCCCTTATTTGCAGAGGAGCGAAAAGGCCAAATTTTGGAGCTTCTGCGGCAGAAATCTAAGCTGCTGGTTCCCGAGCTCTGCGATTATTTCGACGTTTCTCCCGCTACCATTCGAAATGACCTACGGGACCTGGAGAACGAAAGAAAGCTGAAACGTACCCACGGCGGTGCCATCTCTCTGGAAAAAACCTCCTTTGAGCTGGATTCCAGACATAAGGAAATCCGGAATATGGAGCAGAAACGGCAAATCGCCGCTTGTGCCGCAAAGCTGATTGAGGATGGAGACACCATTATCCTGGACACCGGTACTACTACCCTGGAACTGGCCAAATGTCTTTCGGGAAAACGGGACCTGACCATCGTTCTCAATGACATAGAAATCGCTTCTTTATTGGAGGAATTCACCCAAGCCAATCTAATTTTGATTGGCGGCACCCTGCGCCATGGCTTCCACTGTACGGTAGGCCCTATGGCGGTATCCTATCTTTCCGAGCTGAATGTAGACAAAGTTTTCCTCTCATCCAATGCCGTTTCCCTGGACCGCGGCTTTACCACTCCTGATTTCAATCAGGCTGAGGTCAAAAAAACAATGATCCAGGTGGCGTCAGAAGTAATCATGCTCAGCGACAGCTCGAAATTCGGGAAGCTTTCCTTTACCCAGTTCGCTGCTTTGTCGGATATTGACAAGCTGATTACCGACAAAGGAATTGATCCGCAAGCTGCGGAACAGCTGCGGCAGCTGGAGTCTTTTGATCTAGTCATCGCATAAACGTATCAGAAAGCCCTATCCGGTCGTACCGCCGGATAGGGCTTCTTTGTTTGACTTTGATACCTGCCGTCCTGCTGGAAGAATGCCCCAAAAGAGAGCTCCATAATAACCAGCGCGCAAAGAACCCCGCTGGCCTTAGGAGTGCTGCACTCCAAAATACAAAAATTCAATTTTAAGAATATTGGAAGCTTAACGCTGTAAAGGAAATAAATATGGGTGGAAACATTCGGCGCCGCCCGCCTCCCTGCCGGCAGCAGAACTCCTATGAGCGCCGTTTATGCCGCTGCCCTCGCCGACGGTGAAATCAAAATCTAAAACAGGATATTCGCTTCAAAGCAAGGCTTTCCTTCCCGTTCGCCCGTTATATCGTAGCCATTTTCAATGGGGCCCATAAGCAGATCCATTGTTTCTCCAAGACGCAGCTCATTATGATAAGCCAACACCATGGATCGTACTGGATGCTCAGTAATTTGAGAAATGGGCACCAGATCGCACACGATAGAGGCGTATTCCGTATTGTTTAAATGGCCGTTTTGATCCACCTTTGAGTAAACGGCAGACTGTTCTCCAGCATGCTCCATGCATTCAGACTTCACAAGCTTGCAAGGATGCTCCGGCACCTGTTCCGTCAGGAAAGGGAAATGAAAATTTTCCGGAATTTTACGCAGAATCCTACGGGTCTGGGTATCCACCAAAATCCACCTGCTGTCCACAGAGGCGGCCTCCTTCCCCTGATCATCATAGGCGCTGGTATACCGATGGTAAACTGCCTTTACCGGCAAGGAGGGCTGAGTCACCAGCTTCAGCTTTTCTCCTACCAGGATTTCCCGATGAAACAGCAAGGATATCTTCGACAGCAGGAAAGCCGTATTCGTGGATTGATAGTAGGCGGCGTCTAATCCGAATATGTCGCAGTGCTCTGTGCTGATCTGCTGTACCTGCTTTAACAGGGCGGCGGCTGTCATCCGGTTTTTCACGTCACATTCATACTGATATACGGTAATCTCTTTTTCATAGCTCTTTTCATACATAGCAATGATTCCCTCTCTTATGCCTGTGCAGATTTTCAGACCGTTCTCACGTCCTTCAGACTACAAAGCTTATGACAACAGAGAATCGGTTTTTCTGATTCTATATAGCTTTATTATAACGGTTCCCGGTTCTTCTGCCAATGATAGTTCCCGGCTTTTGTGAAAAGTCCTAAAATTTTTTCTGAAATTTTGGCGATTGTTTTCCCCTTTCCTTCGACAAAACATTATGAATTTTTTATGAATTATGATATAATTTTCAAGATAAAATCAATAGGGGGTATCTCTTTGGAACGTAGAAAAATCATACAAGTGGATGAAAAGGTCCCGGTTTCTATGCTGATTCCGCTGAGTGTTCAGCACATGTTCGCCATGTTCGGCGCATCCATCCTGGTTCCTACTTTATTCGGCATTGATCCCGCCATTGTTCTTTTAATGAATGGTATCGGCACAATTTTATTTATTATCATCACTAAGGGGAAGGCTCCTGCTTATTTGGGTTCCAGCTTCGCCTTTTTAGGCGCCGGCAGCCTGGTAATCGCGAACTTTGGCTATCAATACGCCTTAGGCGGCTTTGTGGTTACCGGCGCCTGCGGATGCCTGTTAGCTTTCGTCATTTATAAGTTCGGCACCAACTGGATCGACGTAGTGCTTCCTCCGGCGGCCATGGGCTCCGTAGTAGCTCTGATCGGTTTAGAACTTGCTGGAAATGCCGCGAGCACCGCTGGACTTCTCCCGGAGGAAGGCGCTTCCATTGATTCCTCCACAATTATTGTGTTTTTGGTCACCATCGGGGTCGCTGTGTTCGGCTCTGTACTGTTTAAAAAATTCTTGTCCGTTATTCCAATCCTGATCGCTATTATCGCCGGATACATCGCCGCCGTTTGCTGCGGTACGGTCGACTTTCAAGCCGTAATCGATACTCCCTTCTTCTCTCTTCCAAATTTCCAGCTTCCCAAATTCGACATCAACGCTATTTTAATTATTCTGCCTGCTCTGCTGGTCATTACCAGTGAGCACATCGGCCATCAGCTGGTAACCAGTAAGGTGGTGGGCAGAGATCTTCTCAAGGACCCCGGCCTGCACCGTTCTATTTTCGCTGACAACTTTTCCAGTATGCTTTCCGGTTTGGTTGGCTCTGTTCCGACAACTACCTACGGCGAAAATATCGGCGTTATGGCGGTTACCAGAGTGTATAGCGTTCAGGTAATCGGCGGCGCCGCTGTCCTTTCTATTCTTTGCTCTTTTATCGGTAAATTCTCCGCTTTGATTCAAACCATGCCTAACGCTGTCATCGGCGGTATCTCTTTCCTGCTGTACGGCATGATTGGAACCTCAGGCCTGCGAATCCTAGTGGATTCCAAGGTAGACTACTCCAAGTCCAAAAACCTGATCCTTACCTCGGTCATCTTTGTCACCGGACTGTCTGGCATTACCTTAAAATTTGGCAGCCTAGAGTTAAAGGGTATGGTTTTAGCCTGCGTAGTAGGTATGATCCTGAGCCTGATTTTTTACGTATGTGAGAAATTCCATCTCACCAACGACGAGGAGCCTGCCCCGGAAGCCTCGGAAAAGGAAGCCGCTTCTAAATAAGGGCCTGCCTTGATTTTCTTTGACTTTTTCCTCACACGATGATAACGAACGGCCCAGCCGGTCAAAGCGCCGGCTGGGCCGTTTTTCTATTTTTCCATACAGCGGGGCAAAAAACAGTATTAAAAGAACATGCAAAAAATTTTCAGCGGGCAAACAGGCAGACGCTTTCCTGAAAAGCAATAAAACGGAAACGATCAAAAATAAAATTTTCCTGAATTACACGCATAAAACCAAAACGTCCGGCATTCCCCTAACTCCAGGCGGAAAATTTATCCACACAAAACGATCTCCGTTTTCCCATTTTGATGCGCTTTTTTAACATAGCAAGAGATATATTTATTTCCAGGCTTTCCACACTTCCGGCTGATACCCCACCGTTGCCTGCCTTCCATTGCGTACTACCGGGGTTTTCAACCACCTCGGATTTTCTATCAGCTTTTCAAGCTTATCCTCGTCACGGGCAAGATAGCTGACGATGGCGCTGTCCGGATTTTTTTCGTCTACCAGTTTGTCGATTCCACCAACCGCCTTGACGACGCTTTGGAGCTCTCCCTTACTCATTCCAAATTTTACGGTGTCAATTCTCTGATATTTTACACCCCGTTCCTTGAAATACCGCTCCGCCTTTTTCGTGTCGAAACATTTATTTTTTCCGAATATCTGTATGTTCATAGTTAATTCCTCCTATGCCTTTGCTTGAAAACATCATATCATAGGAAATAAAAAAAGAAAAGGCCGCTTTCTCCCCTGTTGATTTGTTCAAGGGAGATAGGCGTCCTTTTCCGTTATTCTAATGATTTGCCTTTTAATTCTTTTAATAGCGCAGCATGATTTTTTCCGCCAGGCGCCGAAGCTCAGACGAGTCTGACACTTCAGTCCGGTATTGGCTCAATTCTTGCTTTACCCGTTCCGGAAGAGTAGAGAAAAAGTCGTCGTCATCATAGCCTACAACATCGATAATTCCCGGCATATCGCTGCTGCCATAATCATTCTGGTTCAAAAATATCACCCTTGCTTAGTGTGCTACCAGCCGAACCGCATTTACCAGGGAATTTTTGTCCTGACGCAAGACGCGCTTTCATCTATCTCCACGTGAATGGGTAATTTATAGTTATCTAGTATGATTCCTATGCTTGCCTGATCGGACTAGACGGTACTGATCCGGGACACAGAAAACGGAGCTCTGTGCTGTCTTTTCAGTCCGTCAGCGCTTTTATCCCGGCGTTTTTTCAATTTTCCTAAAACCAGGGCTTCTATAGATCCCCTCGGGTTAGCTTCTCTGCGTAAGTTATCAGGCTTTCATAGGAATTCACGCCGGAAGCCTTACTGGAAATTGCCTCCTGCACATACCCGGGCAGGGAGCGGAAATATTGGTCCGCTTTGGGATCGGATTGAATTAGGCTATATAGGTCATTATACTTCTGCATTTCTGTTCTCCTCTTTGGCATTGAAAAAATGGAGGAAGCATTCCTCCATTTCGGCTTATTTTCTTTCCATCAGCTTTTCAGAAACCGCTCTCAAATCCTCTAAAGAATTGATCTTTTGATTGCTTTGCTTAATATTCTCCTGGACATAGACAGGCAGGGTAGAAAAATAGGTTTCCATTTCTGGTGTGAAATTAAAAATATCTGGCATACTAAATCACCTCCGGCATTAGAGTTTACAGTTTCTCATAAAATATACCGCTCTGCCCCTGAAGCTGTCTTTCTAATTTTCAAGAAATGATCATTTTTGATTGATTTGATTCACGACAAGGCTAAAAGCCGAAAATTTATCAAATTCATTATCAAATATGGACAACAACAATAAATTACGTTATACTGTTTTTAGCAGCCATATGGTATTTTTCGGGGTCTTTTCAAAAAAGCTCCCGTCCATAAAATAATATAAAAAGGAGTCTTAACTATGGCAAACAGAATTGTTCTGAATGAAACCAGCTATCATGGAAAAGGCGCGGTACAGGATATTGTCACCGAAGTGAAAAAACGCTGTTTCAAAAAAGCTCTGGTTGTAACGGATCCTGACCTGATTAAGTTTCATGTTGCGGATAATGTCACTAAGCTTTTAGACGCTAACGGCCTGGCCTATGAGGTGTATGACAAAGTTAAGGCCAATCCTACCGTTAATGTTGTTAAGGGCGGCGTGGAAATGTTCAAGTCTATTGGCGCCGACTATATTATCGCTATTGGCGGCGGCTCCTCCATCGATACCGCCAAGGGCATCGCTATTATCGTCAACAATCCCGAGCATGCCGACGTTAAAAGCCTGGAGGGCGCTGACGTTACCAAAAACAAGTGTGTGCCGATTATCGCGGTTCCCACCACTGCCGGCACTGCCGCGGAGGTCACCATCAACTATGTTATTACCGACGAGGAAAAGCGCCGTAAATTTGTCTGCGCCGACTGTCATGATATTCCCGTCGTTGCCATTATCGATCCAGACATGATGTCTTCCATGCCCAAGGGACTCACCGCTGCTACCGGCATGGATGCTTTAACTCACGCCATCGAGGGCTATATTACCAAGGGCGCTTGGGAGCTGACCGATATGATGCATCTAAAGGCCATTGAAATTATCGCCCGTTCTCTCCGTGCTGCGGTAGAAAATGATCCCAAGGGACGCGAGGATATGGCACTGGGCCAGTATGTGGCCGGCATGGGCTTTTCTAACGTTGGTCTCGGCATCGTACACTCTATGGCGCATCCCCTGGGCGCTTTCTATGACACTCCCCACGGCGTCGCCAACGCTGTCATTCTTCCCTACGTAATGGAATACAACGCTCCTTGCACCGGTGAAAAATACAGAGACATCGCCAAGGCCATGGGCGTACAGGGTACGGAAGCCATGAGCCAGGAGGAATACCGCAAAGCTGCAATCGACGCTGTGAAAAAGCTGTCTGAGGATGTGGGAATTCCCAAGACTCTCCATGAAATCGGCGTAAAGGAAGAAGACCTAAAGGCCCTGTCCGAGTTTGCCTTCATCGACGCCTGCACTCCCGGCAACCCAAGGGACACCAGTCCGGAAGAAATTTGCGAACTGTATAAAAAGATTTATTAATCTGGAAATCCTGAAAAATAAAAAGCCTATCCGTGTAAGGATAGGCTTTTCTTATTTAACTAATTTCGAAATCGTTAGATATACCTTACTTTTCTTCTCTACATTCCTTTTCCAAAATACTGCTTATACATTTCAGTTCCTGAACCAGCTCCTCATATTCGATCTCATTTCCTTTCGCTAGAAGCTCACTGGCGCGCAAAGCTTCCCGGCGGAGATCCTGTGACGGAGCCGCTATTCCCTCCGCCACAAGCACCTGGCGCCGCAGGCTCTGATAAGCGCTCATAAACATATGCTCCCGCTCCAGTTCCCGGAAAAAATCGATGCATCTCCACTTGCTGTTATGCTCTGTCAGCACCGCTTTCAACGCTACCGGCGGAACTCCTTTTCTTTGAAATTGCTTCAGCATCCGGTCCATGCTTTGCCGGGTAAAGCCTTTCATGACAAGGACCTCCTGGTCAAAGCCTTCTTCCGCCAGCGGAGAATCGTTTTTAGAAAATCCGGGCAAGCCCAGACAATAGCCTAAGGTCTCTTCCAGCTGCTCCTCCTTGATCTCTTTCACTTGAACGGAAATTTCTCCCAGTGCCTGGGTAATTTCTTGTCCCCTCTGAGAATTCAAGCCGATATGATATAAATACACTGTTTCCTGAGAAATAAGTCTTGCTTTCATAAAAATTCTCCTTATTGCCAGCCGTCTTTTTGTAATCGCTATGTAACACTATGAAAACGCAACGAAAACACAAAAACAATAATTTATAGGGTATTTTACATCAATTTTGTCCGGTGGTCAACATTTTAAAAGTATGCGACAATTTCATTACAAATTATTCAAGTTAACCGTTAAAAATAGTTAAAATAGCAATAACCTTTCGGAGAATCTTTTGGTAAACCAGCCGCGTGTGCGGTTTTTGGATTTTATATTTTTCAGGAGGGAAAAGAATGAACGCAAACAAGAAAGCAAAATCTGTTCTTGCGGCTTTGCTTGCTGGTATGATGGTTTTCGCGTCGGCTTGTAATCAGGGAACCACCAACAGCTCTGAGCCCGCAGGAGATTCTTCCGCGGCGGAAGAATCTGGTCAGCAGGAATCCTCTGAGGGGACTTCCGAAAAGAGCCACATCCTCTTTTGGGATATGGCCTGGGGCGGCCCGGACACCTATGTTCCCGCTATGGAAGAAGTGCTCTCTGCCGTTAACAGCGAATTTGCCGACCAGTTGGATGGGGAAATCGAATATGTGAACCTGCCTTGGGATAACTTCTATCAGGTTCATCTGACCGCTGTCAACAGCGGCACCGCCCCTGATATTTTCGCCGCTGGTTACGGCACCGCTGAAACCTTTGCCCGTATGGGAGAAATTTACTACATGGATAATCTGGACGCTGATGAGGAATTCGCTTCTAAATTCAGCGAGGCTATTTGGGAATCCAGAAGGTATGAAGGCAAGCTGGTTCAGCTGCCTTACATGGTAGGCATCGATATGCTGTACTACCGTACCGACATGTTTGCCGAGGTTGGCTACACCGAGTCTCCCAAAACCTGGGATGAATTTATGGACGCTCTGAGAAAGGTAAAGGAGAAATTCAACATTGATCCCTTTATCTTCGAGCTTTCCGGCGGCCAGGCGAACCATTTGGCTTTGATGTCCCTGATTAACAACGGCACCGGCGCCTGCAAATATGACGCTGAAAACAATGTGGTTTCCGCTATGTCTGATGAAAGCGCCTTGCACATGTATGATTACTGGATTCAGATGTATCAGGAAGGCTTGGTACCGAAGAGCCTCTCCAGCTACAAGAGAACCGATTTGACTAAGATTTATCTGGATGGGCAGGCCGCCGTTATCATTCACGATATGGCTCAGGATCTGGCGGCCGATCCCGAGATTGCCGCTGTTACCGGTGTCATGGATGTTCTCACCGGACCTGATACAGATGAAAAGCGTGCTTGTACCTTTATTAACGGTATCGGCGTATTCGCTCAGAGCAAAAATCCCCAGCTCGCCGAGCAGATTTGCAAAAGCATAGTGGTAAACAGCCAGCCCATTTTCACCAACGCAGAGTGCGGCGAATGGCCCACCTATGAGGGCATTTCTGTCAGCGAAGACTTCGCTTTTGCGAAGGAAGGCTCCAAGATCCTGGATTACATGACTCCCGCCACCTACCCTCTTTCCGAGGTATACGACGGCTGGAGCGTAATCGACGGCGAAGCTTTACTGGGCAAGGTTGCTCAAATGGCTTTCACCGGTGCTTCTAGTGATCCCGCTGAAATTGGCGCCTACGGCGACGAGTTGGTGCAGGACGCTATTGCTTCTCAGCAAAATCAATAATTACTATTGACTCCATCATAATATTCCTTGAGGCTGCGCCCCTTTGGATCGCCTGTCGGCTTTCCAAGGGGGCGTTTCCATTTTCTCCAGCTTTATAAAATCTTTTCAGCCCTTATCCGCTTTTTCCTTTTGTTATATCAAGGAAAATTCAATCTGTATTCACGGATATTTCTTATTTGCAGGCTACAATAAATATAAAGAGAAATGGCAGAAAGGAGCTGTTGAAAATGTCGTCTCCGTTGTATTTAGTAACTGGGGCCATGGGCCATTTAGGAAATATTGTTATTGGAAAGCTGCGCCAGCAAGGAGCCCAGGTGCGGGGGCTTGCCTTGCCGGCAGACCATTCTGTTCCCTGTTTTGATCCAGGCGTAGAGATCGTCCGGGGAGATGTGCGGGATCTGGAAAGCCTGGTTCCCTTCTTTGCTCACAAAATTGACCAGGAGCTTGTAGTCATTCACACCGCGGGAATCGTTTCTATTTCCTCGAAATACCAGCAGCGCCTGTACGATGTAAACGTTCAAGGGACTAAAAATATCTTGAAGCTATGCGTTCTAAACCACGTCAAAAAGCTGGTTCATGTCAGCTCTGTCCATGCTATTCCTGAGCTGGAAAAGGGTAAGGTCATCACAGAGGTCTCTTCCTTTCAGCCCGAGGAGGTCCATGGTCCTTATGCCAAGACAAAATCAGAAGCCTCTCAGGCGGTGCTGGATGCGGTAACCCAGTACGGCTTGAACGCCTCTATTGTCCATCCCTCTGGGATATTAGGGCCGGGCGACTTTGGCCGGGGCCATCTGACCCAGCTGGTGATCGACTATCTGAACGGCCGGCTCACCGCCTGCGTGAAGGGCGGCTATGATTTTGTGGACGTGCGGGATGTAGCCGACGGTATCCTTTCCTGCGTGGAAAACGGCCAGCCCGGTGAGTGCTATATTCTTTCCAATCAATACTTCCCGATAAAAGAGATTCTTGATACCTTACATGACATTACGGGAAAGAAAAAGCTGAAAACCGTTCTTCCCCTTTGGTTCGCCAAGGCAACCGCGCCTTTATCTGAGATATATTATAAAATACTAAAGCAGCCGCCGCTGTATACCTCCTATTCCCTATATACTCTGGAAAGCAACGCTGCCTTTTCTCACGCCAAAGCAACCCGTGAACTGAATTATCAGCCCCGCCCAATCAAAGAAACCTTGTGTGATACAGCCCGTTGGCTGCAAGAGCATCAGCGGATCAAAAATAAGCTCTCTTTACAGTGGAACCCCTAAAAATCAGGGGTTCCATTTTTTTGCAAAAAACTATTGACAAATACTCCGGAAGGCTGTATTATTGTTCTAGTGTATTAATTACGTAATACAATAACACAATTATGCAAAAGGAGAAAGGTATATGGATACAGTTTTAAAAACGACTGAACTTACCAAAGTGTTTTCCGGTAAAAAGGCAGTAGACCACGTTTCCATGACCGTGAACCGCGGTGACATTTATGGATTTATCGGTAAAAATGGCGCTGGCAAAACTACTTTGATTCGTATGGCTGTGGGACTCGCAGCTCCCAGCGGCGGGAGCATAGAGCTTTTCGGCAGCAAGGACTTGACGCAGATGAGGAAAAAGGTCGGTACGGTAATTGAATATCCCGCGGTGATCCCTCATATGACGGCGAGACAAAACCTAGTTGCCCAATGCAAGCTGCAAGGCGTCAAGGATCTTTCAGTAATCGACCGGATTTTAAGCACCGTTGGACTGGAAAGCACAGGCAAGAAAAAAGCGAAGAACTTTTCTCTAGGCATGAAGCAGCGCTTAGCGATCGCGATCGCTTTGATCGGGGAGCCCGACTTTCTATTTTTAGATGAACCGACCAACGGTTTGGACCCTACCGGCATTAAGGAAATCCGTGAGCTGATCCAGAAGCTGAACCATGAGCACGGCATTACCGTTTTGATTTCCAGCCATATTCTGGGCGAGCTTTCTAAGCTGGCCACCCGGTATGGCATCATCGACAAAGGCGTGATGATCGACGAATTCACCGCTGAAGATCTGGAAGCCAGATGCAAATCCAGTCTGATGATCCAGGTAGACCGTATCCCGGAAGCCTGTTCCATTTTAGAAAACGTGGTGGGAACGAAAAATTATACCGTAAATCCGGATGGCACCATTTCTCTTTTTGACCATTTGGATGAAGCCGGCCTGATCAACACGATTCTTGCAAAGCATGATATCATCGTCAATTCTATCTCTATGTCCAATGCGGACTTGGAAAATTATTTTATTCAAGTAACTGGAGGGGACCGCTAATGTCAGGGTTGTTAAAGTCAGATTTCTATAAGCTTTCCAAAATGAAATCCTTTCCCATCTGCTTATTGATCGTTGTAGCGCTTACTGTGGGCTCCGTTTTTATTCAGGATTATTCCGCTCAATTCTTGGGTGAAGGTATTGTTTATAATGGTTCCAATCAGCTGCTGAGCACCTTTGCAGGCGACTGCAAAATTTTTATCGCTATTGTAGTTTCTATTTTTGCGGCTTCTGAGTTTGGCTTTGGAACGATCAAAAATATAGCCTCACGGGGCTTCAGCCGCATCAGCATCTATTTTTCCAAGCTGATTGTTTCCTGCTTCATCGCTCTGATGATCCAGCTGGTATACAGCATTGCCTATACCGGTACCGCCACAATTTTATGGGGGTTTGGAGAAGTATCCGCCAGCTACTGGCCGGAAACCCTAAAAATCGTCGGTCTGGAATTTCTTTTAACCTTCGCTTACACCGCCGTGTTTGTGATGGTCGCCATGCTGATCCGTCAATCCGGCGGTGCCATCGCCATCAATCTTTGTATTACGATGCAATTTATTTACCTCTTTGTCAGTCTGGCGCAAATGGCTCTCCATGAGTTTTTCAATCTGGAAGCAGCTCTTTCCGATTATCTTCTCTCCACCAACGCAGCCTATTTGGTAAATGGTCAGGTCACCAGCGAATTGATGACCCGCTCCCTGGCTGTTGGGATCATCTATTTTATAGCCTTTACCGTGCTGGGACTCTGGTCTTTCCAGAAGCGCGACATCAAATAATCTAATTTAACCCACTCCTTCCTAAAAATAGAGTAACAAAAAGCCAAAGAACCGGCTCAGGACAGCGCCTTCCCGAAAACGGGCAAGGTCTTTCCCAAGCCGGTTCTTTGGTTTTCTTCTATGCAAAAATCCGATCAAAAAACGGCTGTCCGGAAGTTTGGACAGCCGTTTTTGGCTCTCAGAAATAAAACAGAGCTGCTGCTTTGATGTCTCTTACAGTATCTCCAGCTTTTTGAGAATCGCTTCCGCCGCCGCACACGCTGGGCAGTCGCAGTACCGGGCGCCATTCGCCTTAATCTCCTCCGCGTGGCTCACAATTCCTTTCGCTGCAGCTTCCCCAAAATACTGTATTCCAGCCTCAGAGCCGGCAAAGCCAATTAATTGATCGATCGGCATGATATCCGCTTTCAGCTCATTCAGATACCGTTCGGTTTCGGCCGCTTCCTGTTCCGTTCCAATGGCTTCCAGCCAAGCTTTGGCCGCCGCTTTTCCCTCCGCGCAGCAGGTTTGCGACTGAAGCAGCTCCTGTGTTTTTCCTTTTACAAACTCTAATTTTTCTTTTTCCATAACACATTTCTTCTCCTTTCATTCATAGCTTCTTATACGGCTCATTACAAAAGCCATTCACCCATATTCAAATATACTGTATCCGCACACTTTTGTCAATCGCAATAGGTAGGATGAAGCATGTATACACCGGCAATTAATATAAATAATAAGAAAGCAGATCCAAAAGCAATTTACCATGCTAGGCAGTGGCGTTTACTCTCCAAATATACTTTTCCGCCCGTTCAAAACGGCCTGACGAACAGTTAATAAGTTATTTTTACATTAATTACTTTAATTTGTCCACTTTTCAAAACAGGAAAGCTATCTTATAATAAAGAGCAGATATCATAGGCATTGAGATTTTTTCTGCGCTAGTGCCGCGATGTCACCCAACGCTCTATAAAAAACACTAATAAAAATGAAGGAGGCCTGACCTATGCCAGCCTGGCTGGACAATGCGATCTTTTACGAAATCTATCCCCAAAGCTTTCAGGACACCAATGCCGATGGGATCGGTGATCTGAGAGGAATTATCAACCGTCTGGATTATATCCGGGACTTGGGCTGCAACGCTATATGGCTTAACCCTTGCTTTGATTCTCCTTTCACCGACGCCGGATACGATGTGGCCGATTACAAAAAGGTAGCTCCCCGCTATGGTACCAACGAGGATTTGAAGGAGCTGTTCCGCGAAGCTCACAGCCGAGGGCTCCGCGTAATCTTAGACCTAGTGCCTGGGCATACCTCCGTGCAGCATCCCTGGTTTTTGGAATCAATGAAGTCCCAGCCCAATGAATTTTCTAACCGCTATGTATGGAACGACGATATCTGGGATACCTTCGAGGGAGTTCAGAATATTACCGGCTGCATTCGGGGGATTTCTGACCGTAACGGCTGCTGCGCGGTAAATTTTTTCTCCACCCAGCCTGCCCTGAACTACGGCTTTGTTAATCCTTCGAAAAGCTGGCAATGCGCCCCGGATTCCAAAGACGCCTTAGCCACCCGTGAGGCGATAAAAGACGTGATGCGTTTCTGGCTTCAGCTTGGCTGCGATGGTTTTCGGGTAGACATGGCAGGCTCCCTGGTAAAAAACGACGGTGACGGCAAGGAAACAATCAAGCTTTGGCAGGATTTCCGCCGGTTCTTAGACGGGGAATTTCCAGATGCCGCCATCATTTCAGAATGGGGCGACCCCAAAAAATCCCTGGCCGGCGGCTTCCATATGGATTTCCTTCTTCACTTTGGGCCCTCCCACTATCTCGACTTATTCCGCTGCGAGGCTCCTTATTTTTCCAGGAAGAAAAACGGAAGCATTACCCCCTTTGCGGAAGCCTACTGGAAAAACTATCAGCGCACCAACGGAAAGGGGTTAATCTGTATTCCTTCCGGCAATCACGACATGCCCCGAATCTCTCATTATCTTGACATCGAAGAGGAAAAGCTGGTATTCGTCTTTCTGCTGACCATGCCTGGCGCTCCCTTCCTTTATTATGGCGATGAGATAGGAATGCGGTATTTAGAGGGACTGACTTCAGTGGAAGGCGGCTTTGAACGTACCGGCGCCCGTTCTCCCATGCAGTGGGACCACACCGCCAACGCAGGCTTTTCTTCCGCTTCTCCCGAGCAGCTGTATATCCCGATAGACTCCTCCCCCGATAGGCCTACGGTGGAAAACCAATCCATCCTGCCTGGCTCCTTATATCATGAGATTAAAAAGCTGATTCGCCTTCGCTTGGAAAATGAGCCGTTGCAAAGCAATGCCGCTTTCCGATTCCTAAATGCCCAGGATCATCAGCCGTTAGTGTATTTGAGAACTGGAAAAACAGGTTCCGCCTTGGTGGCCATTAATCCGGCAGATTCCTCTGCCTCCTGCCAAATCGAAGAAACCGGATTTCATAAGGTTCTGTATTCCTATCATGGTGAAGCTGTTCTGGAAAATGGGCGCTTGACCATCCCTCCTTGCAGCGCAACTATTTTATATAAAAGCATATGACTTAAGTCATATGCTTAACGAATGGTCTTAAGAAATCTTTCCAAATTCAAAGATGAAAGCTCTACGGATTTTTAAGCCCCACAGTGGGAACAAATCTTAAAAATTCTCTTATGCAACGCCAAAAAGGCTCCTGGATTTTCCAGGAGCCTTTTTAGAAAGTTATATTATTATAGCTTAATCTATGATTGCGATTTGGTTTTCACCTTTAGCGCCCGGGAAGCGTTTAAAATAGCGATAACGGAAACGCCTACATCGGCGAATACCGCTTCCCACATGTTGGCTAAGCCGACCGCGCCCAGCGCTAGACATAATACTTTTACCGCCAACGCGAAAACGATATTTTCCTTTACCAAGCGCAGCGTTTTTTTCGATATCCGAATTGCCTCCGCGATTTTTGAGGGGTGGTCATCCATCAGAACAATATCCGCAGCTTCAATCGCCGCATCCGAGCCTAAACCGCCCATCGCGATACCAATATCCGCCCGGGAAAGCACCGGGGCATCGTTGATTCCGTCGCCCACAAAGGCCAGCTTTCCCTTTCCGCTTTTTTCCTTCAGCAAGCTTTCCACCTGCTGAACCTTATCCCCGGGCAGGAGCTCTGCATGAACCTCGTCCACTCCCAACTGCCGGGCCACTTCCTTGGCAACCTGGGCCTTATCACCAGTGAGCATCACGGTTTTCCGAACCCCTAACGCCTTTAGCTCCTGGACCGCCTGGGCCGCGTCTTCCTTGACCTGATCAGAAATTACGATATGGCCTAGATATTCCGAGCCTGCTGCTACATGGACCACTGTGCCGTGCAGATGACATTCACGCCACTTGGCGCCTGCCAAATCCATCAGCTTTCCATTTCCGGCCCAAATAGTCTGCCCATCCACTAACGCTTTCACGCCGCGGCCCGACATTTCTTCGACATCGGACACACGGGTGGCGTCGATTTCTTTCCCATAAGCTTCCCGGATCGACTTGGATATAGGATGGTCGGAAAACGATTCTGCCATAGCGGCAAGCTCCAGCAGGCGCTTTTCCTCGATTTCTCCAGGATGTACGGCGGAAACCTGGAAAATCCCCTTTGTCAGCGTACCAGTTTTATCAAATACCACCAGTTCTGTTTGTGACAGTGCCTCTAAATAGTTTCCACCCTTCACCAGGATTCCCTTTTTAGAGGCTCCGCCGATTCCACCGAAAAAGCTGAGGGGAATAGAAATGACTAAAGCGCACGGGCAGGAAATGACCAGGAAGATCAACGCTCTGCCGATCCAATCGTTCCAGCCGCCGCCTAAGATCAACGGTGGAATGACTGCCAGCAGCAACGCTCCGATAACCACCACCGGAGTATAATATCGGGCAAATTTGGTAATAAAGTTTTCTGATTTTGCTTTTTTGCTGCTGGAGTTTTCTACCAAATCTAAAATTTTAGCCACAGTCGACTCTCCAAATTCCTTGGTGACCTTTACCCGCAGCAGGCCATTTAAATTGATACAGCCGCTGATGACCTCTTTGCCGGGCTTAACGCCCCTGGGCACGGACTCTCCCGTTAAAGCCGATGTATTTAAAGAGGATATCCCCTCCACTACAACGCCATCCAGAGGGATTTTCTCCCCCGCCTTCACTATAATAATATCGCCGATGTTCACTTCATCCGGGTCTACCTGTTCAAAGCTTCCGTCCGGCTTTTCCAGATTGGCGTAATCCGGGCGGATATCCATCAGCGCTGCGATGGACTGGCGGGAACGTCCCACGGAATAGCTTTGAAACAGCTCGCCTACCTGGTAAAACAGCATAACCGCCACGCCCTCAGGATACTCACCAACGCAGAAGGCGCCGATTGTGGCGATGGACATCAAAAAGTTTTCATCGAACACCTGGCCATGGGAAATATTGCGGACAGCCTTCCACAAAACGTCCCAGCCAATCACAAAATAGGGGATTAAATACACTCCCAGCTTCCAAATCCCCTCCACGGGAATGAAAAACGCTCCTGCGAACAGTGCCCCGCTGATCAGGATACGAACCAGCGTTTTCTTTTGTTTCCGGCTCATAAGCTCATCTCCACGGTTACAATTTGATCGTGCAGTCCGGTTCTACCTTTCTGCACACAGATACAACCTCTTTCATGACTTCGTCAAAGCGTTCTTCTTCCGCCTCAATGGTCATCTTCTGCATAATAAAGCTGACGCTGGCAGCTTGAACACCGTCGATTTTTTTGATCGCATTCTCCATTTTGGCCGCGCAGCTCGCACAATCCAAATCTACTAATTGAAACTTTTTCTTCATATCTTTCCCCACTCTTTCTAATAGAATCAGGTTATTCTTCTACGTGCTCTAAGCCTTGGTTGATAATTGTTCTCACATGAGCATCCGCCAAGGAATAAAACACTGTTTTTCCTTCTCTGCGATACTTCACCAGCTTGCTTTGCTTGAGGGAGCGAAGCTGGTGAGAAATAGCGGACTGGGTCATGTTTAAAAGCTGGGCAATATCACAAACGCACATTTCCGATTCGAACAAAGCATATAAGATTTTAATCCGGGTGGAATCCCCAAAAATCTTAAACAGCTCAGCCAGATCATATAAAATTTCCTCATCCGGCATCTGCTCGTTTACTTTATGGACAATATCTTCATGGACATGCATATACTCGCATTTTTCAAGCGGTTCTTCCATTTTCGTTCATCCTTTCGTTATATCATATGAACCATTGTTCATATATTATTATATTCATATTTTCTCTATTGTCAACAGTTCCTCGGAAAATATAACTTGAATAATGGGATTTCGGCATTTTAGTCAGAAATCCAGATTTATTTTTTTATAATATATATCGAAGCTAGCTTTTGGTTCCGCTGTTAGGCCGCCGCAAATAAAAATTCCCCCGCTATAGTTTCATATAGCGGAGGAATATACATACTTATTCTGCAATCTGGCAGGTATCCCGAACCGTTCCATCAAAATCCTTCCAAATAAAAGCGCCGTTCTCCAATAGCAGATACCCATGATAGCTGTTTTCTTTTGGAATAGAAACCGAACCTGGATTCAAATAAACATAGGTTTTATGCTTTACCCGCTTTGGAACATGAGTGTGACCATGAAGAAGGATATCCCCCTCCTGGAGCGGCGGCAGGTTCTCCTCATTAAAATGATGGCCGTGGGTGGCAAAAATTATCTTCTCCCCCACCGTCAGGATAGCATAATCGGCAAGAATCGGAAAGTCAAGCACCATCTGGTCTACTTCCGTGTCACAGTTTCCCCGTACGCACAGGATATGACTCTGTATTCCATTTAACAGTTCAATAACCCTTTTGGGATTGTAATCCCTGGGCAGGTCATTTCTGGGGCCGTGGTATAAAATATCCCCCAGCAATAAAAGCCGGTCCGCTTTTTCATCATAAAAAGCTTCTAGCATTTTCCTGCAATAATATTCGGAGCCGTGAATATCAGAGGCTATCATCCATTTCATTTATTTTCCTCATTTCTGTCGATTTAGTGGATCTATTCTAGGCGCTTTCCCGTCACATACGTTTGGATACTCGCTGCCCGGTCAGCCTTTCATAGTGTATCTTTAAAATATTGGGTAGAACGCTTTTCTATGTCATCGAGTCTGACTTAGGCCGCGACGGCTGCTTTTCATGGATTCGTAGCTGGTTTCCAGCCAGACAAACAACTTTTGCATTCCGTCTTCGTTCATAGAGAATTCCGCTTCTGAAGGAATCTCATTTTTTTCTTTACAATAGGAATAGCAATAGGGCCCATGCCATACAGATCCTTTTACTTTATCTTCTATCGGTTCCAGGCGGTAGCGGAATTCGTCTTCCAAGGGCCGGCAATCTGGAAATTCTATGCTTCCAGTCCAAATCCCACTGTTCTGAAAAAAATCTATTCGCGGCACTAAATCTTCTCGTTTCAAAATTGTCATCCTTTTCTATTTGTCCAATGGTAAAGATATCTATCTTATTTTAGCACGCTGCGACTAATTCCTCAACTATTGATTCTATTGCCGGCTCGCAGACACTGCTGTATTATAGTTATTAGCTATAAATGATTATTGAATATAAGTATTTGCTATTTTCCCTTAAGGAGATTACAATTAGTTTAGAGCCGTATCCTTCCTTATTAGAGCATGTGTATACAGAAAAAACATAGGCCCTGTGAAAAAGCCAGCTGCCCGGAGTTGTGATAATTTTTCTGTCGGAAAAATATATTATTAGGAAAAAGGAGAATGCATAAGATGATTTACAAGAATTTTCAAAACCATAAGCTTTCTGCCCTAGGATTAGGAGCCATGCGTTTACCGGTGATTGGAGGAGATGACTCAAAAATTGACGAGACGGCGGCTGAAAAAATGGTGGACTATGCGATGGAGCATGGCATCAATTATTATGATACCGCATGGGGATATCATGGCGGTCAATCTGAGCTTGTAATCGGCCGGGCACTGAATCGGTATCCCAGGGAAAGATACTATTTGGCGACTAAGTTTCCTGGCTATGATCTTTCTAATATGGATAAAGTAGAGGAAATTTTTGAAAAGCAGCTAAAAAAGTGCGGTGTAGAATACTTTGACTTTTATCTGTTTCACAATGTTTGTGAAATGAATATTGACGCTTACCTAGATGATAAGTATGGGATTTACCGTTATTTAATGAAGCAAAAAAGAGCTGGGCGGATCCGGCATCTTGGATTTTCGGCTCATGGAAGCTATGATGTCATGAAACGTTTTCTGGAGGCATATGGGGAAGGAATGGAATTCTGCCAAATCCAGTTAAACTATCTTGACTGGAATTTTCAGGACGCCAAGGGGAAGCTAGAATTGCTGGCTGAGCATCAGCTGCCGGTTTGGGTCATGGAGCCATTACGCGGGGGAAAACTAGCTGAATTATCCGAGGAGGATGCAGAATTACTCAAAAATCTGCGGCCGGATGAATCCGTTCCCGCTTGGGCTTTCCGCTTTCTTCAGTCCATTCCCGGTGTAACCATGGTGCTTTCCGGCATGTCAAACAGTGAACAGCTGAGGGAAAACATCCAGACGTTTGAAGAGGAAAAGCCCTTAAATTCGAAAGAAATGGAAAAACTGCTTAAAATCGCGAATAATATGGTGGAAAAAATTGCGCTGCCATGTACCGCATGTCGATATTGCGTGAGCCACTGTCCTCAGGGTTTGGATATTCCCGCTTTGCTGGCATTGTATAATGAGCACTGTGTTACGGACGGAGGTTTTATCGCGCCAATGGCCCTATCCGCCATTCCGGAGGAAAAACGGCCGGGCGCTTGTATTGGCTGCCGCAGCTGTGAAGCCGTCTGTCCTCAGCAAATTAAAGTCTCAGAGGCAATGGCCGATTTTGTTAGGAAATTAGGCTGATAACGATTCCTGAGAAAGAGTGGAAAAGCCCCAACGGCTTTCCACTCTTTTTCTATCTTCCACGGTAAAAGGACTAGCAAGGGAAGAAGAATGAGCTATGGGAATGTTGTTAATGCTGATAAAAAGCTATCATTTAAGGCAAACCGAATATCCATAAGTAAGATTATTTAATATCATCCGGTGGCTTCAGGCCTAAATCTCATACATCGTAACGGAACCTTCTGGGAGAACTGGCTTCCATCAGCGTTTTTACGATAGGCTAACGGTATCCAAAATAATTCTTTATTGCTGAGACCTCTTGCGTACAGCCAAACCTTGCAGTCAAAAACTGGTAATATTCCCCGTGATAAGGATTTGCCGTGATCACATCCAGGATCGCATATAAAATTTTATCCTGGGGGAAGCTGGGATGGCGAAGATTTTGAAAAATGCTCTCCGACCGCTGATCCAATTCCTGCGCCGGCCACCAAATATCCTGCCCGTTTTGGATCAGCGTCCATACCAGAGTCAAAAACACCCTCCAATAATCTGTGAACACATGATCCAACAGCGCCTCCACATTTATCTGCTGGTACAAAGCCTGGCGCTGTGCCGGCTTTACATTCGCATTCTTTAAAGCGCTTGTCTCTATCCCATCTCTGACCAGGTTAAACGCTGTCGCCTTTGCGATCCCCTTTAACGCTCCCGAAAGCCCAAAGCCGCCGCCTACCAGATTAGGCACAAAGCCCATAATTCCAGAAATAGCCTTTTGATTATTTTCCAGCGTCAGGTTAAAGCTGTCAATCATACTGTTATAGTCGTCAATGGCAAGGTGGAAATCTTCTTTATGCTGCTGCCAAAAGGCTTCGTAAGTTACAGTCCAAATCCCCTGGGAAATCAGCAGATCCACCGCCTTCTTCACAAGAGGCTCCAGCTTGGAATCATAGATCCTCATAAAAAATTCAATAAAGGAATCAAAATCATGGATATTAGCGTGATACGCGGTCTCAGCCTGATCGGTATAATCCAGCGCTAAGTCCCGGAACATCAGCCTGTAGGTATTAAAAATATCCATCTCCGCTGGCACCCGCAAAATTTGTCCAAACAACGGAAATTCCCTCGCACGGCCTTTCATATTCTCCATATTCATTCCCCCCACATAAATAGCATCAAGATAACTTTATCATAAATGAACTTTATGATCCAAATCAAGCTTAAGCACTGTTTTTTACAGCTGGAAAGTAAAAAGCCAATTTGCCGCCTCGATAAAGCCCTCCTGCACCCTGTGCGTCCATGATGTAAAAAAGAAGCGTTTTACCGCTTCTCCCGTTTATCTCTAATGATGAGGCTGCCGATTCGTTCAGCGCATACACAAATCCGATATTCCGGCAAAAATGGAATTAACTTCAGTTCGGCTCCATTCACAGAGCTTAGTAAGCCCTGTGAATCCACTACGCTAAAAGCGGAAAAGCCGTCAGTAATCCCTTCGCCGGTAAATTTCACATAGCTTTCCTTTGCCGTCCAGAGGGAAAAGAAATCAGAAAACCCGGTTTCCTGCAAATACCGGTATTCCTCCGGATGGAAAAAACGCTTTGCTACCGAACAGACACCCTTTTCCCTTATCAGTTGGATATCAAGCCCCACCGGCTCCTTGGATAAGGCGCAGCCCCATAGCTCTCCGCTATGGGAAATAGAGAGCTCCACCGCCCGGCTTTCCAAGTAAGGCTTGCCGCCGGATTCGTATAGAAGCTTGACTTGGGAATCTTCCGTCTTGTACGTCCGGCTGTAATCCTCAACCGCTTCTTCGATACGGCTCTGCACCGTTCTTTCATCCCTGACATGAAACAGGGAAACCACGACTTCGCTCATATCCCACCGCCAATCATTTCTTAGGCAAATCGATTCCTTTATCCTCCATATATTTAATCACATCTTTCACCTGATGCATCTTCCACACATCCCGGGTAGGAATGGTCACGTCAAAATATTCCTCGAAAGCGCATACAATATTCATAACGTCAAAGGAGTTCAATTCCAGATCCTTTACAAAATCCGTATCGTCGGTGATATTACTCTTGCCGGTGACGTTATAGATGATCTCCTGGATCAATTTCAGCATGGACAATCACTTCCTTTTGTCTAAGCGCTCCGGTCATAACTCCCGCCGCTTTATTTTCTGCGAGGAGGTTTTGGAAAACTCGTTTTCTCTTAAATTCACCAGCTGTATCTGCTTATAGGATGGGTAATGGCCGTTGATGCTCTCAATCTCCTTTTGCAGGGTATTAAGAATTTCATAAGAGGTCATTCCTCCCGCTTCTTTCGGGTCCGGATACACTGTCACCGCGATTTTTACATCGTCCGCGGACTGGCCTGTGGTAGCTCCATACGCCATAACCTCCTTTACCAGAGGAAGCCTGGCGATCCGCGACTCGATCTCCTCCGGAGACACCTTCTTTCCGTTTTTCAAAACGATCAGGTTCTTTTTTCTGCCAGTGATGTAAAGAAAGCCCCGCTTATCCAGATAGCCTAAATCCCCGGTGTGAAACCATCCGTCCCCCATCGCCTCCCGGGTCATTTCTTCATCCTTATAATACCCCAGCATTACATTTTCTCCCCGCACCAGGATTTCCCCTTCCTGGAACCGAAGCTCCACGCCGGGCACAACAACCCCCACGCTCTCCGGCTGGTTCATCTGATTCCGGTTGACACTGATAAGCGGAGAACACTCGGTAATACCATATCCCTGAAGGGTTTGGATTCCAAACCTCTTTAGCTCCAGAGAGATCTCCGGCAAAAGATGTGCTCCCCCACTGATGATGATTTGCATTTCCGGGAAAATTTCATTTTTGAGATTTTCCAGCTTTTCCGAAACAGAAGCCTCTGGCTCCCTCCGCAAAAATCTCCGCCTTGCTTTATGGTTCAGCTCTTCTTCCAGCCCTCTTTCCTGTGAGGCGGCAGCCAGCCTGCGGTGAACCATTTCGACGATCAAGGGCACCGTCATCATCGTATCCGGCTGAAACAGGCGCAGGTCCCGCATCATGGTTTTCAGGCTGCCGTTAATACACAGATGCGTTCCCACAATCAAGGGGCCTAACACAGAGCAGGTCAGGCCATAGGTATGGTAAAAGGGCAGAGACGCAAACAGCCTTTCCCCGGTGGCTACCATGGCCACAGAGCTGCTGGCGTTATGCAGCACGCCTTTTCGCGACAGCATGACCGGCTTTGACGCACTGGTGGTTCCTGAAGTAAAAGCGATAACCGCCAGGTTTTCCTCGGCCGGCAAGGTATCGAAAAAATGGTCATGCTCTTTCAGCAGGCAGCGGCCTTCCTCTAACAGGCTTGTGAAAGGAATGCCATATTCGCCGCCAGAGGCCACCAGGGGAAGCTTTGGCATGTCAGCTTCCTGAGCGAACAGTTCCGCCGCGGAGGCCGACGCAAAGGCCACTTGAGAATCGGCGGTTTCCAGCATTTGGGCAATGGTTTCCACGCTTTGCTCAATGTCCACCAAAACCACAGGACAGTTCAAAACCGCTGACGCGAAAAAAGCCACCACCCACTGGTAACTGTTTTCTCCCGCCAGAGCCACATGCCAGCCTTGCCAGCCTTTCTCCCGCATCGCCGCCGCCAAAGCATACACATCCTCCGTAAGCTGCCGGTAGCTTCTTGTTACCGCTTCTTTTTCACTGGTATAGGTTGTAATCGCCGGTTTATCTCCATACTTTTCAATTCCCCGCAAAAAGCTTAGAAAATCTTCATAGAAATCTACCGGATTCAGCGGATACTGGTTCATGCTTTTTACTCCCTTTTTATCTGTGTTCCAGGTCCAGCGCCGTTTCTTCAAAGGTCCAGGCGATTTCCTCACGAATCGCCTCGTAATCCTTAAGAATCTCAATAAACGCTTCCGCGATCTTCTGATCGAACTGGGTTCCTTTTCCTTGCTCTAATTGGCTGACCGCCTGCTCCAGCGTCAAATTTTCCCGATAGCGGCGGTGAGAGGTCATAGCGTCAAAGGCGTCGGCTACGGAAATCATTTTAGCTTCCTCTGGAATTTGGTCTCCAGTGATTCCATTTGGATACCCTCTGCCGTCGATTCTCTCATGATGACACAGCACGATCGGCGCGATCTCCTGGTACGAGGAAATCGCGGACAGTATATGATAGCCTAAACCGGGATGGCGCTTGATGATTTCATATTCTTCCCGAGTCAGGGATGCGTTTTTCAAAAGCACGGAATCGGGCACAGCGATTTTTCCAATATCATGAAACAGGCCCGCCACCCGAATCCGATTGATAAATCTCTCGTCCTTACCCATTTTTTCAGCGATCCGGCAGGCATAATAGGATACCCGGTCGGAATGGCCTCTGGTATAAAGGTCTCTGGCATCCACCATGGTGCGAACGGTTTTCGTCATTTCCTCGTAGCTTACTTCCAGCTTTTCGTAAGCCTTTTGCAGCTGGATATGGAGCATTAGATTGCTGACGGTGGACGTCACCTGACGCAGATAAATTTCCAACAGGCGGACGGTATCAAAATAATGCTGATGGGAAATCCTGGCGCCGAATATGCCAAACGGCTTCTGGTTCTCATCCAATAAGGGAAATACCCGGCAAGGCTCGTTTTCAGCTTCCTCAAAAATTGGGAATTCTGTCTCATGCCTTTCCATCAGATAGTTCCGCACCCGGTCGGCCGCTTCCCCGTAGGCCCCGATCCCCAGATAATAGTCCGCCGGCATCTGAACCGCACCGGCTATTTCTCCGCCGCCGTCCTGGAAGAAATGCCTCCGCACATATAAAAAGGCGTTTTCAAACCCAAAAATCCGGTTCATTTGGCTCATAACGCTCTCTAAAAGAGCGTCTATGGTGGTCAGGCGGTAAAGCTGGGGACTGTCCGCCACAATTTGGCTCAGCTTATCCCGGTAGCTCCGGATGGTACGCATTTGCCGGATAGATTTTACACAGGACTCTACCAGAAGCTCCAGCTGATCGAACCTGTCGCTTTTCTCATAATAGCCCTGAATATCTAATTCCCTTATCGTTTTGATTGGGGGCGCCAGGCTCTTATGGCCTGTCAGCAAAATAATATACAGATCTGTGTTAAATTCACGGATAGCTTTGACTACCTCGTCGCCGCAGATCGGACTCATCAAAAAATCCAGCAGCAAAATATCATAATGATGATTCCGAATCCGCTCCACAGCCTTATTCGGGTCATTTTCAATGTCCACATGGTAGCCGGATGACTGAAAATAGGACTGCAAGGTTATGGTCATGATCTCATCGTCATCCAACGCCAAAATGGAGATTTCCGTCTGCTTGGCCGCAACTCTGTTTTTTCTCATTCGGCATCCCCCCTTTTCTGAAACTCCGCAAAGCTGACATATTGCAGAGGAATCGCAATCCCAAAAATCGCGCCGCCCTCTGGATTATCTTCCATCCACATTCTCCCGTTAAATTTGGCCTTGATCACCGAATTGGAAATATAGATTCCCAACCCATTCCCCATGGCCCCTTTACTGGTAATCATCTGCTTAAACAATTTTTTCTTCACATCCTCCGGCACACCGGTGCCGGTATCCTTTACCTTGATCAAAAACTCTTCACCGGTTTTCTCAAGCAAAATGGAAATTACGCCTCCGCCCATACCTTTTTCCGCGTCCACAGCGTTGGTCACCAGGTTATTTACCACCTGCACCATGCTGTTGATATCCCCTTGAAGGATCACATCTTGAGAAATCGAATTCTTGATCTCCAATTTACATCCGCTGCCTACCAGCTCATGGCGCAGCAGCAGCGCTACCCGCTTCATCGCGTCGCTTACGGCGAACGCCTCGGTTTCTGACCGGCTCATATTCACCGCCTGCCCTTTGACCGCCGTGATAATCTCGGACATATACGAGCAGGCTTCCCTTACCTTATTGACCCATTCGTCAATTTCCTGATAAATTTCACGGTAATCCTCCGGCGTAACCTCCGGATCTCCCAGGCTCCGCTGGCATTCCTCCACCAGATTTTCCACAGCGATCATACTTCCGGAAACACTCATAATAGGCGTTTTCAGATTGTGGGCGATTCCCCCCACCATTTGCCCCAGAGAGGCCAGCCGCTCCTGTTCCATCAGCTTTGTCTGGCTGTCCTGAAGGCGCTGCATACTTTCCTTGACCTTAGTAACATCCTTAAAAAAAGCCAGAAAACCGCCAAGCTTGTTTTCCTCCACCAGCAAAGGGGTGATCTCCACCATGAAGTACTTTTTTACCAGCTCCCCATCCTGCCGCAGAAACACAGACTGTTCATAGGAAATGTTAGCCATGGTTTCCCGGCAGGTTTCAATCGAAGAGGTTAGATTGTAAAAGGTTGATTTGGTGTCCGCGTCCTCCACCTGTACGCTGTCCTGCAAAAAGGTATTTTCCTGGATCCCGTACTTTTTGCCGAACACCTCCTGAAACTGCCAGTTAAAATTCACCACCAGGCCGGTATCGCTGATAACAAGGTAACAATCCGACAGCCGATCCAAAACCCTCTGCATGGCCAGCGGCTTAATGTCCAGCATATGGAAGTAAAAAATCGCGAAGCCATGGAGGATAATGGTGGCCGTAAACGCCAAAGGGGTGGCCTCAATGCCCAGACTGCCGATTTTAAAGGTGGCCATCATATTCACTACCAGCGGAATCAGCGCGCCTATGGCAAACAAAAAGCCTTGACGCATATAAAGCTTACTGCTGCTTTTCACAGCGAATCGGATCATGATGGCCACCGCTGAAGCTAAATAGCAGTAGGACACCGCTCCTGACACAAACATCAGGGGGCCGAAGACAATTTTAGAGCTGTCAATATCAAACACCTGATAAATTAAGTGATGGAGCGGGTTAGTCCAAACTAAAATATTTACAATAGCTGGAGGAATCAAAAAAAGCAGATATCTTCCGGGTAGATGATCCAGTCCTTTGACAAATACCAAAGAGATCAAGACCATCCAGGCCGTACCAAAAGGGCCGCCTAAATAGGTGATGGAATCCCATATGAACATCATATCCATATTATTGGGATCAGTAAGCCTGATTCCAATCAGCGCCGCCAGCCAAATCATCAGGCCCGCCGCCAGAATAAAATACAGCTTATGGATCAGCCTGGCGTTTCCCCTGCGCAAGCTAACGATAATAAAGGAAAGAATCGCCGCAATGGCGATGATAAATATAGTTAAGGCTACATCAGAAATCACAGCGTTCCTCTCCCTTCTGCTGCAATAGGCGCCCTTGTTTGATTGGTAAGCTGCATCATAGCATACAGAACACCTAAAATTAAAAATCCGTTAATGCTTTTCAAGGCAGCGGTAAACGCGCAAATACATCGGCGGCTTATGTCATAAATCTATAAAAACGCCCGCAGGAGCACGGCCGCGTTGGGATAGCTCCACACGATCCCATGGCCGGACAGCTCCTGAACAGTGAGCTCGGCCGTAGGATAAATCTTTTGTCCGTGAATCTTTTTTTGATTCCAGGTTTCCACAGAGGAAGCAAGCTCCTGCTCCGCGCCGGCAGAATACTGCTTTAAAAGCTGCTCAAATTGCAGGTCTCCGATAGGCTGCGCCGCATGATTCAAGTTTCGCAGAAGTTCCCGCAATGGAATGGTATTGGGATTAAACAAATGATAAACCGTTCTCACTCCATTCCGCAAAGCGACGACGCCCTTCGCGCACAAATCCACGGCGGTAAGCTCTACCGGCTCGTTCATCACCGACGCCGGTATCGCGTCCAGCTTCAGAAGACCCTGCAGCAGCCGGTAAAAGGCGTTGGTCTCCGGATTCTTCTGAAATACCCCGTCAGTGCTTCGACCCACCAGCCGTCCCACTCGGAAAATCTTAGCGTCCAGTCCGGCTTCTATTCCCTTCCGAACCTTTTGCTCCGCTAAAAATTTTCCTTTTACATAAATATTTTCCTGCCAGTTCTGGCCGATATCAAAATCGTCCTCGCTAAACACTGCGCAGCGATCCGGGGCGTTTACCAAATATTCCCCACTGACGCTGGCGGTAGAAATATGAATCAGCTTTGCGTTTGCCGCCGCCGCGAACGCGATCACGTTTTCCGTGCCCCGGACGTTGGTCCGAAGGGATTCCTCTCCAGCGGCGTAATGGCGCACATCCGCCGCCGCATGAACCACCTGCTTCACACAGCGGTTCAAGCCCTGATACGCATCCGGCGGCAAGCCCAGTCTATCCTGGGTAATGTCTCCCCCGAAAGCCTTTACCCGGTCTTTGCAGCCCTCAACCCAGCCGGCTCCAAAATAACCGGAAAGAGTTTCCCACAGGCGCTCCTGAGAACCGCCCCGCACCAGGCACAACAGGCTGCGCTCCCCGGCGTCCAGGAGCTCTTTTACCAGATGGGCTCCTAAAAAGCCCGTAGCCCCTGTCACCAAAATGCTGTCCTTCGCTTCTGGAAACCGACTTTCGGCGGTTTGGTTCTGCACATTCAAAACATTTGGAGGATTGAATCCTTGCCTGCCATCCGGCGCTTCAAGCGTCGCTCCTTCGCGCGTTAAGGCTGTCTGTCCGAACACTTCGCGGGCTTTTTCCGTTTGTTCCAAAGCCGCGTCCTTCAGTATGGCTATCTGCTCCCGGATTGCGGCGTGCTCGTAAAACTGTGCCAGGGTCATGCTCCAGTTCAACTGGAAATACCGGCTGAGCACCGTCAGCGCCGCCAGAGAGGTGCCTCCCTGGTCAAAAAAGGAGGCATCCAGGTCCAGCTGCTTACGATCTAAAACCTCCTGCCAGATTTTCACCACCTGCTGCTCTACCGTCAGCTTTTCGGGCTTATCCTGCCCTTTTTGCGAAGGAGCCTCCGTCTCCAGCCGGGCTAAGGCCCGCCGGTCGTTTTTGCCTGTGGCGGTTTTTGGGATTTCCGTCACCACAGAAAAAGAGGACGGCACCATATAAGAGGGAAGCTGGGTTCTTAAATATTTCTTTATCTTCTCCAGATCGACCTGGCTTTCCTCTGATCTCGGGGTGACAAAGGCCCTAAGCTCCATGGAAAAATCAGGCTTCCGGACAGCGATCACCGCCGCCTCCCCGACCTGGCCGGACTGTATGATCTGGCCGGTGATCTCATCCAGCTCGATGCGCTGGCCGTTCAGCTTCACCTGCAAATCCCTGCGTCCTACGAACTCTACGCCCCGGTCCGGCATCAATCGAACGATATCCCCGGATTTATACATGATTTCTCCCGGGAAAAAAGGGTCTGGCAGATAGGCTTCCTTGGTCAGATCCGGACGGTTCACATAGCCTCGGGAAAGACATTCGCCGCCGATATACAGCTCTCCCCTGGCCATCGGCATCACCGGCTTAAGGTTCTCATCCAGCACATACAGTCTGCAGTTGGTAAAGGCCTTTCCCACCACGATCTTATCCCGGTGGGTCATATCGATGCCGGTAATATAAACCGCTGTTTCAGTAGGCCCGTACAAATTGAAAATTTTCTGCGCTCCCGCTTCCTTTAGGGAATCCAAAAGCTGGCGGGTCAGCACCTCGCCGCAGGAAAACAATACCTTAATCCTGGGGAGTATCTTTACAAACGCTTCCGTCCCCAGGCACATCTGGAGTCTGGAGGGAGTCAGCTGTATAATTTCAACGCCGTTGTTTTCAATCAGCTCGGCGATCCTCCAGGGAAGCATCATTTCTTCCTCATCCGCCATAACGGCGCACTTTCCCATACAAAAAGCCAGCAGGGTTTCTGTGATAAAGGTATCGAAAATCACTCCGGAAGCACATAAAATATCTCCCTGGGCAGTTTCAAACATCCGCTCCACATTGGTAAGCAGATTCATAATGGCCCGGTGAGGCAAAACCGCGCCTTTGGGCTGCCCTGTAGTTCCGGAAGTAAACAGAATATGGATGTCATCCTCCACGCTTCTTCCTTCTACCGGCGTGAACGGGGTTTCTTCCCTGGTCATCACCAGCTTAGGGCAGGGAAGCTCGTCTGGGAGTTCAGGATAGGTACAGGGGTCGCACAGCAGAAGCTTTGCCCCTGAAATTTCCAGCATATAGCGCAGCCGGGCCTCTGGGAACGAGGACAGCACCGGCACATACGCGCAGCCCGCTTTCAAAATTCCCAGCATACCGGCTACCAGGTCGCTATCCCGGCGGCCGGATAAGCCGATAAAGTCGCCCTTTCGGGCGCCGGATCGCTGAAGCTGGCCGGCCAAGGCGTCGGACCTCTTTTTCAACTCCCCGTAAGTTGTCACCACGCCGTGGGAGCGGATAGCCGGAGCCTCTGGGATCAGCTCCGCCATTTGATCCACCGCCTGATCCACACAAAGCTTCAGATAAGGAGTGTGCATCCGGTTGGGACGCTCCAGCAGCTCCAGCCGGTCACGGAAAGATACCGCCGGAAGCTCGTAAAGCGTCTTTTCCTGTCCTTTTATCAGCTCCTCCACCACAGCGCAGAAGCACCGGCTCAGCAGTTCCATGCTGTCCCGGTAATAGAGAGACGTTGCGTATTCCAAACGGAAAGAATAGCCGTTTTTCGTTTTATAGGCTTCCAGATTCAAATCCATTTTCGCCGTTCCCGTCTCCAGAGGCACGCAGGAAACAGGTTCGCCATCCAGGAAGAAGGCCTCCTCTTCCATAGGCCGATAGGAAAACATCACGTTATATAGAGCGGCCTGGCCCGCGGAACGCTTCACATGCGCTAAGGACAGAATGTCCTCCAGCGATACATCCTGATTATCCAGCATCGCCAAAACCGTATTCTTCACCTGCTGTAAAAACTCCCGAACGGTCAGCTCCTTTTGAGGCGCCAGACGCAAGGGCAGCGTATTCAAAAACGGCCCCAAAACGTTCCAAAGCTCCTGCTCCCGCCGGCCGGAAACCGGAGTGCCGATAATAATATCCGAGCTTCCCGTATATTTAGAAAGCAGGACGGCAAAAGCCGCCGCGAACAGCATATAGGGAGAGTAATCTTCCTTTTTGCAAAATTCGGCGCACAGGGCCGCCGTTTTCTCCTCCAGGGAGAAAACGACATTTTCACCCTGGTAATCAAAGGTTTTCGGCCGCTGCTTATCCACCGGGAGATCCAGAAGCTCTCCGGCGCCTTCCATCCTCTCTTTCCAGTAGCTCTCCTCACCGGCCACCGTTTTTGAATCCCGGTTTTGCAGCCAATAGGCGTAATCCTGGAAGGAAATCTCCGGAAGCTCAGGCTCCTGTCCACGGTAAAGGGCATCCAGCCGCTTCATCAGGAGCGGTGTGCTGATACCGTCGCTGACCAGATGGTGCATATCGATAAACAGAAGCTGCTCGCCGCTGTCCTCCCGCCACAGGGCGGCCCGGAACAAGGGGGCCGCAGCCAGATTAAAGGGCCGCAGGAAAGCTCTCTTGGCTTCTTCAAAGGTGCCGGCCTGAAGCCGCTCCACATCGAACAGCACATCCTCCAGGACCTTTTGGCCGATTTTTCCATTCTCCATGACGAAGGCGGTGCGGAACAAGGCTTCCTCCCGCACCAGCTTTTTCAGAGCGGAAGTCAGCCGGCTGATATCAGGCTGTTTTCCAAATCGGAACACACCGGGCATATTGTAGGCCAGACTGGTAGGATCCAGCTGGGACTGAAAATACAGGCTCTGCTGGGAGGGGGTCAGCGGATACAGAGACAGCCTCGGGGCTTTGGGAATGACAAAGGCCTTGGCGCCGGAAAACTCCGCAGATTCTCCCTCACGCTTCAGACGCTGCTCCAACCGAACCACATTGCGGAAAGCGTATAAATCCACTATTTTCAGCGTGACGCCAAACTCCTGCTCAATCTGACACAGGGTTTCCATAGCGTTCAGGGAATCCCCGCCGGCCAGGAAATAGTCGCTTTGCACATCGATTTCCCGGTTATTCAAAACCCGCTGGAAAATTTCCAGCAAACGCCGCTGGGTATCGGTTTTCGCCCGCTCTCCGCCGGCTGAAACCACCGGGTCGGGCAGACGGCTGTAATCAATTTTTCCGCTGGGACTCAGCGGCATCTCGTCGATCCTGGTCAAATAGGCCGGGATCATGTAATCCGGCAGGCAGGTCACCGCGAAGGAAATCAAATCCACCTCCGGCACATTGGTCTTGGAGGTGTAATAAGCCGCCAGATAACGGCGCTCCCCCTCTCCAATCACCCGAACTGCCGCTGTTTCCACCTGCGGATGGGCCATCAGGCACATAGCAATCTCCTGCGGCTCGATTCTCAAGCCCCGAAGCTTGATCTGGCTGTCCTTTCGGCCGCCCAGCAGCAGCCGGCCCTGCTGGTTCCAGCAGGCCACGTCGCCGGTTCTGTAAATCCGTTCTCCCGGCTCAAAGGGGCTTTCCAAAAAGCTTTGCTCCGTAAGCTCCGGAGCATTGTGGTATCCACGGCCAACACACAGTCCCCCTACGTACAGGTCGCCGTAAACCCCGATGGGCAAGGGCTGCAAATGGGAATCCAATATATAAAGACGGCAGTTAGGCATCGGGGCGCCGATGGTAATCACCGGGGAATCGTTCATCAGCTGGTAGCTGACGCCAATGGTCGCCTCTGACGGTCCATACTGATTGTAGATTCTGCCCCGTGAATGAAGCTTTAAAAGCTGGATCAATTCGCCGGACAAATGCTCCCCGCCGCAGATAAAGCTTTCAATCTGCTTTAACGCCCGCAGGAACTCCGGATGGTTCATATACGCCTTCAGCCTAGACGGCGTGATGGCAATCACGCCCACCGCATAGCTGCGGATTAGAGAAGCTAAGGCGGAGGGGCTTTCCTGTTCCTCCTGGCTGGCGAGAATCACGGTGCGGCTGTTCAATAGGGAAACCACGCTTTCCAGAACGAACACGTCGAAGCCCACGCTGCACAGAGAAAGAACCCCTCCGTAGCCATAAAGAGGCGCCATGCCCATGGCAAAATTCAGCAGGCTTCTCTGTTCAATTTCCACACCCTTCGGCTTGCCGGTGCTGCCTGAGGTGTAAACCAAATAAGCCAGGTCATTTCCCTCGGCTTTCCTGATCTGATAGTCCTCCGGACATTCACCGGTAATTCCGCCAGGCGTCAGCAGCGGCACCGACGGCTCCAGGGATTTCTCCGAAATCAAAAGAGCCGCGGAGCTGTCCAGCAAAATATCTTTTTTTCGATCCTTGGGCAGAGAGGCTGGGATAATCACCCAAGCGTTTCCGGAAAGGGCGGCGCCCAGCATAGCCTGCACTAAAGAAAAACCCTTTTCCAGAGAAACCGCGACAATTTTTCCGCCTCCGGGGCAGGCGCATTCGATGGAATAAGCATACCGCCTGGCGTTTTCATATAACTCCCGGTAGCTCATGCGCCGGCCGTGAAAAATCAGGGCCACCCGGTCCGGATGCTCCTTAACGCAGGCGGAGAGCTTTTTCGAGATCGTTTGATCCATAAGAGGCTGAGCGGTTTGATTGAAGCTGAACAGCACTTTTTCCTCTTCCCCGCCGCTCAGGACAGACAACTGCCAGATAGGCTTTTTCGGATGATCCAAAGCCTCTTTTAAAATTTTAATTAAATAGTGGTGGAAGCAGTCGATTTCCTCGGCGGAAAAGATCTGAGTAAGATAATCGTAATCCACCGAGTACTTGTGCTCAGACTCCCAGCTGCTTAAGTGAATCACCAAGTGCTCCGACTGGTAGCCGCTGTAATGCCACCGTCCAGTGAAAAATGCGGACGCGTCCTTTGTTTGAAACAGCCGGCTGTTCTGATAGGACAGCACCAAATGAAACAAGTGATCCAAATCCGGATGCTTTTTCTTCGCCAAGGACATAATATCCCCAAAGGGATATTTCTGATGGCGCAGCAAATCAAACCACTCGTCGTTCAGGTGCTCGGTGAATTCCTCCAAGCTCCAATTCTCGTCCAGGTGGTTTAAAAACGGCAACGTGCTGACAAACATACCGGTAATCTTCTTTTCCTTAAAATTAATCCGGTTGAAAATCGGCACGCCTATGCCGAGCTGCTCTAAACCGCTGATTCTTCTCAAATAAATTGCCAGCGCCATATAAAACACAGCGAAAGGCGCCACCCGGTTGGCGGTACAGAAATTCCCGATCGCATGGTTGAGCACCTCGGAAAGCTGATAGGTTTTCCGCTGCCCCACCGGGCTGACAATAGCGCTTTTACATTCCTTCAGGGCGCAAGGCTCCTGAAACTGGGCCATCTTCTCCTCCCAATAGGCCCTGTCTTTTTGACAAGCCCTGGAGGCAAGGTATTCCTGCTCCTTGTTTACATGAACCAGGTAGCTGTCCAGCGGCTCCAGCTCGGGTTCCTTTCCTTGCAGGAGCGCCAGGTAGGTTTCGCTGATCCGATTTCCCAACAGCGCCTGAGACCAGCCGTCCGTGATGATATGATGGGTTTTCATCAAAATTCCGCCGTCGGATTCCCCTGATTTAAAAACAGCGAAGTAATAAAGGGGATGACGGTAGAGCGGCATAACCTCCCGGGTCACCGCATTTTCCCAATGGGTGATTCCCTCTTGGTTTGTAAGGGAAAAATCAAAAATCGGGAACTGCTCCGGAGCATAGGGCGCATGGAACTGTACCGGCGTACCATCCACCAAATCGATTTGAGTCCGCAATGACTGGTCGGCTTCGATCACCAGGTTCAAGGTTTTCTGAATAGCGGCCATATCGATCCGGCCCTTGATATAAATGGTAGAACAGATATTATTAATGGAGGTGCCTTTATGCACCTGCTCCACATTCCAAATGTTTTTTTGACTGATCGACAGCGGGAAGGTCTTTTCCCCGCCATTGCTCTGCGGCATGTTCTTTTCACCCCAGCCCTTTCAGGAATCGCTCTAAAAACACAAGACATAATTCGACTAATTATACCTAATAAGTATAAAAGAATCCTAATTGTAATTCAATAGATTTTCCTTAAATTATTTTTATTTTCGAAGAAATTCGCCTGGATGTTTCTGCCATTTTCCAGCATAATTCTTTTTCATTAATAAAAAACAAAAAAGCAGGAAAAGACAGCCTATAAACCTTCTCGATTTCATAAAAGCGTGGCCTCAGCAACCAAAAAGGAACCAGTTTCCGAGCAGCGGAGACTGGTTCCTTTTTGGGAGATAAGGTTATTTAAGAATCCTTTTGCCTATGATTTCATGCCTTCAGAGATTATGGCAAGAAAATATTGATGAACCGCAGCTTCCTTGGTCAATTCCGGATGGAAGGCTGTTACCAGCTGGTTGCGCCATCGGGCCGCAGTAATCCTGCCGTCAGTTTCCGACAGGATTTCCACCCCCGCTCCCACGCTTTTTACATAGGGCGCCCGGATAAACGTCATCGGGATTTCCCTGCCGTCAAAAGCCCCCTGGGTCTGAAAGCTGCCAAGCTGGCGCCCGTAAGCATTTCTCACCGCCGTGATGGGCATCGTTCCAAAGCAAGGGCTCCCCCCATTTTCAATGGTCTCCGCCAAAAGCAGAAGTCCGGCACAGGTACCGAACGCCGGCAAGCCTTCCAGGATTTTCTCCTTCAGCGGCTGGAACAGCTCCAATTCCCTGAGCAGCTTTCCCATCACCGTGCTCTCTCCTCCGGGAAGCACCAGTCCGTCCATTGGCCGTGTTAAATCCTGCTTCCGCCGGATTTCAAAGCATTCCGCTCCCAGTCTGGAAAGCATATCCTCATGCTCGGTAAAAGCACCCTGCAGGGCCAACACCCCGACTTTCATGGTCATTCTCCCCGCTGGGCCATCAGCAGCTGAATTTCCTGCTCATTGATGCCCACCATAGCTTCTCCCAAATTCTCGGAAAGAGCCGCCAGCATTTCGGGGTCGTTATAATTGGTCACAGCCTTCACGATAGCTGCGGCCCGCTTCGCCGGATTTCCGGATTTAAAAATACCTGAGCCTACAAATACTCCTTCAGCGCCCAAGTGCATCATCAGAGCCGCGTCTGCGGGAGTCGCCACGCCGCCGGCCGCGAAATTCACCACCGGAAGCTTCCCGTTTTCATGTACATAGCATACCAGCTCATAAGGCACTCTCAGTTCCTTGGCCGCTTCATACAGTTCATCCTGACGCATTCCCTTTACCCTGCTGATTTCACTGTTGATCAGCCGCATATGGCGCACTGCCTGAACTACGTCTCCGGTGCCCGGCTCCCCCTTCGTGCGGATCATCGAGGCGCCCTCCGCGATTCGCCGCAGGGCTTCTCCCAGGTTTTTCGCTCCGCAGACAAAAGGCACCTGAAACTGGGTTTTATCAATATGGTACACATCGTCCGCCGGAGAAAGCACCTCGCTTTCGTCGATGTAATCAATCTCAATAGCTTCCAGGATCTTCGCTTCCATAATATGCCCGATTCTCACCTTCGCCATGACCGGGATCGAAACCGCCTCTTGGATGCCCCGAATCATCTTAGGGTCGCTCATTCTGGCCACGCCTCCTGCGGCCCGGATATCCGCCGGTATCTTTTCCAGCGCCATTACGGCGCAGGCACCCGCCTCTTCCGCGATTTTAGCCTGCTCCGGTGTGGTCACATCCATGATAACGCCGCCCTTCAGCATTTGGGCGAGCTCCTTATTCAGTTCATACCGGTTCTCTTTCATGGGAAATCCCTCCTTGCTTTCTATATTTTCTATCCTAGGCGAAAAACTGTCTTTTGTAAATGTACAATTTTTACTATATTTAAATGTACAGTTTGAGATCTTCCGGCCCTGCCATTGCTAATTTTCTCCAGGCGGGGTATAATAGTGAGCGTAAATGAACGAATTTCTATCGTTATGCTCAAAGGGGGATTTTCTATGAAGCTTACCTTTCTCGGCGCGGCCCACGAGGTAACCGGCAGCTGCTATCTGCTGGAGGCCTGCGGTAAAACCATTTTGATTGACTGCGGCATGGAGCAGGGGCCGGACGAATATGAAAATCAGGAAATCCCCGTATCCCCCTCCTCCATAGACTGGGTTCTGCTGACCCATGCCCATATCGACCATTCGGGAAGGCTCCCCTTGCTTTACGCGCACGGCTTCCGGGGTAAAATATTCGCTACCGGCGCTACCTGTGATCTGTGCGACATTATGCTTCGGGACAGCGCCCACATCCAGATGTTCGAGGCGGAGTGGAGAAACCGTAAAGCGAAGCGAGCCGGCGGAGAGCCGTATATTCCTCTTTACAACATGGAGGATGCCGCCGGCGCCATCAGCTGTTTTGTTTCCTGCCGCTACGGAGAGGCATTTTCCCCCTCTGACGGTATTCAGGTACGCTTTGCCGACGCGGGGCACCTGCTGGGCTCCGCCAGCATTGAGCTTCAGCTGACGGAAAGAAATGTTACGAAAACCCTGGTATTTTCCGGCGATATCGGCAATAAAAACCAGCCTCTGCTGCGGGATCCCCAGTACTTTCGGTCCGCAGACTATGTGGTAATGGAAAGCACCTACGGTGACCGGAGCCACGGGGAGCGTCCGGACTATGTCAAGGAATTGTCTGAAATTATCCAAACTACCTTTGACCGGGGAGGAAATGTGGTGATTCCTTCCTTTGCCGTCGGCCGGACCCAGGAGCTCCTGTACTTTCTCCGGCAGATCAAGGCGGATGGCCTAATTTCCGGCCACGACGGCTTTGAGGTCTATGTAGACAGTCCTCTAGCGGTGGAATCCACGGAAATTTTTCAGGATAACCGCCGGGATTACTTTGACCAAGAGGCTCTAGAGCTGCTGAACCGCGGAATCAATCCCATCCAATTTCCCGGGCTTCGGGTGTCCCTTACCAGCGAGGAATCCAAGGCGATCAATGAGGACCAGCGCTGTAAGGTGATTCTTTCCGCCAGCGGCATGTGCGAGGCCGGCCGGATTAAGCACCATTTAAAACATAATTTGTGGCGTCCTGAATGCACCGTTCTGTTCGTCGGCTATCAGGGCGCCGGCACCCTGGGCCGGGCCTTAGTGGAGGGCGCCTCCAAGGTCAGGCTGTTCGGCGAGGAAATCGAGGTTCGGGCTCAAATCCGCAGACTGGCGGGCGTCAGCGGCCATGCAGACAATAATGGCCTGCTGGAATGGATCTCCCATTTCGATCCCAGGCCGGAAAGGGTTTTTGTTACCCATGGAGACGATAGTGTATGCGATTTATTTGCCGGCAGGCTCAGGGAGGAGCTCCATCTGGATTCTTTCGCTCCCTATCCGGGCGCTCAGTTTGATTTGGCGGGAAATCAGCTTCTTTACGAAGGCAGCCGCCAGAAAATTCACAAAGACAGAGCTTCCAAGCCCAAGGGCAGTCCGGTCTATCTGCGGCTGCTGTCCGCAGGCCGCCGCCTGATGGAGTTAATCCAGCGCAGCCAAGGCCGGGCCAACAAGGATATGGCTAAGCTTACCGATCAAATCAACGCTATGTGTGATAAATGGGAGTAAACAAAGCCCTCCCATCCGTACCGCCGTTTCACCGGCGGCTTGCGTCAAGCTGCCGGCATTAGGCAGTCTGCTAAGCCTGATACAAATTCGTCAAAGCTCTCGCCTTTTCTTTGGGCCCGCGCAGCCTTGTCCTGCGGCCGCAAACAGGCAGCGGCCGTTTCAAAAGCGTTTTCCCGCTCGGAACGCTTTTTCAAAGCCAATCTGTTCGGCCTGTTATCAGAGGCCTGTCTTTTCTCCGCCGGAGCCAGAGCTTATTGACGGCCTGCTTCGGTTCGGAGATGCCAAATCCGATGAAATCCCGTTCTTCGGCGTATGAGTGCAACGGCGGGCGGATAAAATAAAAATTCCGGAACACCGCAAGGAGGAAATCTATGCTTACCATCGGTTGTCATATGTCTGTCGCTAAGGGGTTTGAGAAAATGGGCCTGACCGCCGTAAAAATCGGAGCTAATACGCTTCAGTTTTTTACGCGGAATCCCAGAGGAAGCAAGGCGAAGGAATTAGATCAAAAGGACATCGCCGCCTTCCGGCTGCTAATGAATGAGCATCATTTTGGAAAAATTCTGGCCCACGCTCCTTATACCCTAAATCCCGCTTCGTCCAACGGGCACACCCGAGAATTCGCCTTGGAAACCTTAAGGGATGACTTGATCCGAATGGAGTCTCTGCCCGGCAATTATTATAATTTTCATCCGGGCAGCCATGTAGGCGGCGGTGTTCAGACCGGAATCGATTTGATCTCCGACGCGCTGAATCAGATTCTGTTTCCCAATCAAAGCACCATAGTGCTTTTGGAAACCATGGCCGGCAAGGGCAGCGAAATCGGCGGAAGCTTTCAGGAGCTTCGGAGAATTATCGACGGTGTTGAGCTCCAGGAGAAGCTGGGAATCTGCCTGGACACCTGCCACGTCAGCGACGGCGGATACGATATCGCCGGCCGCTTAGACCAGGTGCTGGAGGAATTTGACCATGTTATGGGACTGAGCCGGCTGAAAGCCGTGCATCTGAACGACAGCCTGAATCCCTTGGGCAGCCATAAGGACCGTCATGCCAATATTGGAAAAGGCACGCTGGGACTGGAGGCCTTTGAGCGCATGATCAACCATCCGGTTTTGCGTGACCTGCCCTTTTATCTGGAAACCCCTAATGACGACGACGGCCACGGTGAGGAGATCGCTTTGCTGAAAAGCTTGTATCACGGCAGTTAAACCGCACATCATAAATCAGCCTCCATTTCAGCAAAAGCACAGAGCTGGTTTTCCGTGATACGTCAACGACGGATGTTCCAAACTGCTTCATAAACGGTTCCGCAAGTATCCCCCTATGGTAAACCGGAAATGGAAAGCAAAACCGAAAGCGTGCGGAATTTTAACCACAACAGCCTGCCGGGCGTATGGAAAACCGGCGCGGTTCGCAAATCCTCGGAGGATAGGGATCGGCTTGTTTCGGAGCGCTGAAGTAATGCTTTCCGGATAATTGAAAGTTTATTTTCTCACCAGACGCCTGATTCTCCTTCGTTTCGTTCTAATATTTTTTTAATTTTTGATAAAAAGCTGTTCTTTTCCCGGAAATTCCGGTATAATGAATATGATTGCCAAATATGTTGGTGTTTTCTATATTATCATCACGCCGAGGTGCTCTTCATGAAATCAAGCATGAAATTATCTAAGAAAGAGATTTTCAGTATTCCCAATATTCTATGCTATTTCCGGATTCTGTTGATCCCGGTATTTATGATTTCCTATATTAACGCGAAAGAGACTCGGGATTATTATTTTGCCGCCTTTATTGTGCTGCTTTCCGGCCTGACCGATTTTGCCGACGGTTTTATCGCCCGTCATTTCAACATGGTCACAGAGCTTGGAAAGGCCATCGACCCGGTAGCGGACAAGCTCTCGCAAGCCGCTATCGTCATCAGCCTGATGATCCGCATTGAGCCTATGCGCTGGCTTTTCCTTCTTTTCGCCGTCAAGGAGCTTTTTATGGGGATCACCTCTATCGTACTGCTGACAAAGCACAACACCAAAATGGACGGCGCCAAATGGTTCGGCAAAGTTTCCACCTTTGTGTTTTACACTGTTATGTTCATTATTATCGTTTTTCCAAGCTTGGATGTCGGTGTTCGAAACATTTTAATTCTAATCTCCGGCCTTTTCCTTCTTCTGGCCTTTCTGCTTTACGCCCAGGTGTTTCTTAAAATGTATCAGGAAACTCAAAAGAAAAAATAATGCTTATCCGAATACAGAAAAGGGATTTGGGAAAGCGGTAAAAAATTCAATACGGCGAAGAGGTACTGTAATGCTTTTACGGTACCTTTCTGTTATTCCCGCCAAAATGATCCAGGCACAAGCCTGATGGCATATCGTAAATCCGCCTTACAGGAGGTTTCCCGTTATGATTTCCTATGAGCGTCAAAATGAAATACTCGAGTTGTTAAAAGAGCGCCGCACCGTTACCGTTGAGTTTCTATGCCGCCGTTTGTTCGCCAGCGGCGCCACCGTACGAAGGGATTTGGCGGAAATGGCGCAAAAAGGCTTGCTGGAACGGGTTCGAGGGGGAGCCACATTAATCAGCGGCGCCAGCCAGGATGCCCCGCTGCTGGTTCGCACCCAAAAGGATCGGGAAAAGAAAAAGATAGCGGCCGGGCTTGCCTTGGACTTTTTAGAGGATAACATGACGGTAATGCTGGATTCCAGCTCTACTGTCACCTGTCTGGCTGCTCAGCTGGCCAGGTTTAAAAATTTATCCGTGGTGACCAATGGAATTGAAACCGCCGGTGTGCTCAACGAAAACACCAGCTTTAAAATCTATCTCTGCGGCGGCCTAATTCAAAATAATTCGTCCATGGTAGGCAGTCTGGCGCAGGAAACTCTGGAGCATTTTCACACTGATATTTTATTTTTCTCCTGCTGCGGCATCTCCGCGCCGGATTTGGTCACTGAGGCTAATGAGGAAACCGCCGCTATGAAAAAACTGATGCTCCGCAACGCTAAAAAGAAAATCCTGCTATGCGACAGCACCAAAATGAACCGGGAATACTTCTGTAAGTCCTGCCGGGCTCAGGAAATCGACGCCATTGTTACAGACGCCCCGCCAGACCAGGCGCTTCTGGCTTCTCTGAAAAAGCAAACCCAAGTGATCTATCCACAATCAGGCCACTAGGCTGTCTGATTTTTATAAGCCTTCCAGCCTGTCGTTCCTGCTGAAAATCTAGTCCCGTCTGACAGCTTCTAAGAGCCTTAGCTGGGAGCGGTTGAAGCATCGATCCGAAAGGAGACTTTTAATGATCCGTCTTGCCGTAGTTGGAACTAATTTTATTACAGACCGCCTGCTTTCAGCGCTCCCTCTCTCCGGGCAATTCTCGCTCACCGCCGTGTATTCCCGCAGTCTTGCCAGAGCCGAGGAATATGGAAAAGCCCATGGCGCTTCTTATTTTTATAACTCCCTCGAAGAGTTAGCCAAAAGTTCTCAGGTCGACGCGGTCTATGTCGCCAGCCCAAACTCCTTTCATGCCGCCCAGTCCATTATGCTGTTAACCGGCAAAAAGCATGTGCTTTGTGAAAAGCCGGCAGCCTCCAACGCCTGGGAATGGTCTGCCATGGTAAGGGCCGCAGAAAGAAACGGCGTGGTCGTGTTAGAAGCCATGCGCCCCGTTTTTCATCCTGGCTTTCAGGTCATAAAAGATTGCTTGCCGCGTTTAGGCACTCTTCGGCGCGCTACTTTTATTTACTGCCAATACTCCTCGCGGTATGATAAGTTTAAAAACGGTATCGTGGAAAACGCATTCGACCCCAGGCTTTCTAACAGCGCTCTCATGGACATCGGCTGTTACTGCGTCCATCCCCTGGTGGCTTTGTTTGGCAGGCCTAGCTCTATTTTGGCCCAAAGCGTGAGGCTTTCTAATGGATTTGAAGGCGCTGGAACCATCTTGGCTGCTTATCCTCAAATGCAGGCGGAGCTGCTCTATTCTAAAATCTCCAATTCAAAGCTTTCCAGCGAAATTCAAGGCGAAAATGGCTCTATGCTGATTGAAGGAATTAATATTCCCAAAAAGGTCACCCTCTGCTGGAACCAGGGAAAACAGGAGCAAATATCTTTTTCTTTTGAGGAACAGGATATGTGTTATGAGCTGAACGCCTTCGCCCAGATGATCTATAAAGAGCAAAGCCCTAAAAAATGGAACCATTGGACCGAATTAGAGCTGGAGCTGATGGATGAAGCCAGAAAGCAAGTCGGTATATTTTTCCCAGCCGATAGTAATCGGCAGTAATTTTTTGCAAAAAGCCTAAAAAAGATATAACAGAAGCAAAATTATGATTGATTTATTTTGGGGCATTGCCTATAATGGAGCTGTCGGAAGATTTACCTATTTCTAAAAAACGGAGGCTGTTAAAATGGATAAAAGAATCATTATCGGCGCGGATGACAGCGGCTTTACTCTAAAAGAGGCCGTAAAGGAACACTTATTAAAAAACGGCTACGATGTAACCGATGTCGGCACACTGTCATTAGATGAGCCTGTGGTATACTATGAGGTTGGGCGCCGTGTCGCCAAAGAAGTAGCCGATAAAAAATTCGAGCGCGGCCTGCTGTTTTGCGGCACCGGCATGGGTGTTAACCTAGTCGCCAATAAATTTCCTGGAGTTTACTGCGGACTCTGCGAGAGTGTTTTCGCCGCTAAAAAGTGCCGGATTATCAATAACTGCAATGTTCTTGCCATGGGCGGATTTATTGTCGGGCCTAAAATGGGTATCGAAATGGCCGAAGCCTTCTTAAATACCGATTTTTCCTATGGGTTCGATCTTGCCACCCCAGAATTTCTGCAAAACGCCGTTAAGGAGATAGATCAGATCTCGGCGGATGTGCTTAAGGAGTACAGCAAATAAGCTTTAAGCACATTCCATCGTCACATAATAATACAGCGCCTAACGGTACATAAAAGCGCCCCATGGAAAAATTCCATGGGGCGCTTCCTTTATCTATTTTATTAGATTTCCTTGTAAAAAGTCACAACGCTGTCTCCGACGCAATACTTGGAAAGCTGGGGACAGATTCTGGTGAAATGCTCGCTGTTGTTGTGCAGTTCGATGGCTTCCTCATCTTTCCATTCCTCAAACATGGCCACCTTAGTCTCATCATTCTTATCCTGATAAATTTGATAAGAAATACACCCCTCCTCCTGGTTGCTTTTTTCAATCAGCTCCGCAGCCGCTTGGAGGTAATCCTGCAAAACGCCAGGCTTTAAGGTACTCACCGCAACAATTTTGATCATTTTTGTTCTACCGTCCTTTCGTTATCTTTGGCTTTCCGCCTTGCTTTTAGTATATCGTTCTTACCCTTTGAGGAACACCGGATAAACTAGAGATGTTAAGGAAAACAGCCTTTTTCTGTTCTTCCCTCCCTTGTGCTCTTAGGAAAAATAGTATAAAATAGAAAAGTATTCGCGGAAATTTGTAAGGGCAATGAGGAGATTGGTAAAATGCCGGATAAAACATCCTTGCTTCGGGAAAAGCTTTTGGATTTATTTATGGACGCCCCCATCGCCGCAGCGGCGAAAAGCTTTCAGGAGCTGGAGCAAAGCTTGGAATCGGACAGCAGCGTCGTATTTATTTTATTTGGGGACATTTGCAGCATTGGCGCTATCGTCGAGCTGGTAAAACAAAAGGATAAGGTGGCGGTCGTTCACATGGACCTGATCGACGGCCTCGCCGCCCGGGAAGCCGGAGTGGACTTTATCAAAACACAAACCCGGGCCGACGGTATTATTTCTACCAAAGCTTCCCTGATTCGCTATGCCCACCAGCTTGGACTGCTGACGATTCAGCGCTATTTTCTGCTGGACTCCCGGGGAATGGAAAATATTTTAGCTTCAAAGCAGCACTCCTCCGCCGATTTCTTGGAAGTGCTTCCCGGAGTTATGCCAAAAATCATCCGCCAATTAGCGAGAGAGTGCGATAAACCTATCATTGCCGGCGGCCTGATTCGGGACAAGGAGGATGTGGTGGGCGCCTTATCCGCCGGAGCGGTAGCAATTTCCTCCACTAATCCAGACGTATGGTTTTTATAAAATTGCCTGCTTTACCGCCGCGCTTTCATTCCATCTTAGCGGCCCATCATTTTCTGAGTGTCCGCGTTCCCGCAAAGGCTTTGGCAAAAGGCCGGATGTTATAAAAAAGCAAAAAAATGATTGATTAATTTATCAGAACCTGTTATAATAAACCTGGAAGCACAGAGAGAGTATTGAGAGTGCGCTATTCCATTTTGGAGTAGTGCGCTTTTTTTATGCTTCTCCATGAAACCATAAACCATTTTAGGAGGAAGAAACATGGCGAAAACGAATATCGTGGATTGGAAAACCATCACCAGCTTTGTGATCGACGCTTTTGTAGGCTACGGCATTCCCAGAAAAGACGCTGAAATCTGCGCTGATATCCTGCTGGAATCTGACAAGCGGGGAATCGAATCCCATGGCGTAAACCGTTTTAAGCCCATCTATCTGGACCGCATCAAGGCCGGAATCCAGAAGCCTGTCACGGAATTTGAAGTAATCAAGGACTTCGCCGCCACCGCTGTAGTGGATGGACACGACGGTATGGGCCAGGTAGTCGGCTACAAGGCCATGACCATGGCGATTGAAAAAGCCAAAAAGTATGGCATGGGTATGGTTGTCGCCAGAAATTCCTGCCATTATGGTATCGCCGGATATTACGCCACCATGGCTACCGACGCCGGCATGATCGGTATTACCGGCACTAACGCCCGCCCCTCTATCGCACCTACCTTCGGTGTGGAAAATATGCTGGGAACTAATCCCCTTACTTTCGGTATGCCTACCGACGAGGAATTTCCCTTTGTATTAGACTGCGCCACCTCCATTGTGCAGAGAGGTAAAATCGAATACTACGCCCGTATCGGCAAGGACACTCCCGCCGGCCAGGTCATTGGCAGAAACGGCGAGGCCCTCACCGATTCTGTAGAAATCCTCGACGATCTGAATACAGGCAAGGCCGCGTTAGCGCCTTTAGGCGGCATTGGCGAGGATTTAGCCGGCTATAAGGGCTACGGCTACGCTACAGTAGTGGAGATCCTTTCCGCCGCTTTACAGCAAGGCAATTTCCTGCGGGCATTGTCCGGCATCGGCCCCAACAAGGAAAAAATCCCCTTCCATCTGGGTCATTTCTTTATCGCTATCGATACCGAGGCCTTTATGGGTCTGGAAGCCTTCAAAAAGACCGCTGGAGACATCCTGAGAGACCTAAGAAATTCCGAAAAGGCGCCTGGCGCCGAGAGAATCTACACTGCCGGCGAAAAAGAATACCTGGTCTGGCAGAAGAGAAAAGACAGCGGCGTACCGATCAATGATGCTGTTCAGAAGGAATTGATCGCCGTTCGGGATGAATTAGGTCTGACTCAATACAAGTTCCCCTTTGAAGACTAATTAAGGACTGATTTGCTATGAATATACGTGAAGAATCTTTACAGAAGCATTATGAATGGGGCGGAAAAATCGAGGTGATTTCCCGCGCTCCCATCAACACCAGAGAGGATTTGTCTTTGGCGTATACTCCCGGTGTGGCGGAGCCTTGCCTGGAAATCCAGAAGGACTACAACAAATCCTATGACCTTACCCGCCGCCACAACCTGGTAGCCGTCATCACCGACGGCACCGCCGTACTGGGCCTCGGCGATATCGGGCCTGAAGCCGGTATGCCGGTAATGGAGGGAAAATGCGCTCTGTTTAAAGAGTTCGCCAATGTGGACGCGTTCCCCATCTGCATCCGTTCCAAGGATGTCGACGAACTGGTGCGGACGATTTATTTGATCTCAGGCAGCTTTGGCGGCATCAATTTGGAGGATATCTCCGCCCCCCGCTGTTTTGAAGTAGAAAGAAAATTAAAGGAAATCTGCGATATTCCAGTGTTCCATGACGATCAGCACGGCACCGCTATCGTGGTGGCCGCTGCGTTTATCAACGCTTTGAAGGTAGTCGGCAAGGAGCTTTCCTCTGTCCGTGCCGTGTTGAACGGCGCCGGCTCCGCCGGAATCGCCATCGGTAAGCACCTCATGAACCTAGGGCTGAAAAACCTGATCATGGTAGATCGTTTCGGCATTATCGACGAGGGGATGGAGGAATTAAATCCCGCCCAGGCTGAAATGGCTAAGCTCACCAACCGGGAGCATAAGAGAGGAACTCTGGCTGACGCACTGCAGGACGCGGACGTGTTCTTCGGCGTTTCCGCTCCCAATGTGCTGACTCCAGAGATGATCAAAACCATGGCTGCCGATCCGATCGTTTTCGCTATGGCAAACCCCACACCGGAAATCATGCCTGACGCCGCCAAAGCCGCCGGCGCGAGAGTGGTGGGCACTGGACGCAGCGATTTTCCCAATCAGATCAACAATGTCATGGCGTTTCCGGGGATTTTCCGCGGCGCTCTGGACTGCCGTGCCTCCTGCATCAACGAGGAAATGAAAGTGGCAACCTCCTATGCTTTGGCCTCCTTAGTCCGTGAAGACGAGCTGAATGAGGAATATATCCTCCCCAACGCTTTGGATAAACGAATCGCCAAGGTTGTGGCTGAAGCGGTTATCAAGGCGGCCCATGAAACAGGCGTCGCCAGAATTTAAGCTTATACCTATCTCCTATAAACTGAAATACCGGGAAACGGACGGAGCGCATTGCCTCCGTCCGTTTCCTTTTGTCCAGTGACGCCTGGCAAGACTCTGGGGTCGGATAAATAAGGAAAAGTGATTTCTCTTTAGAGCAGGCGCGAAGCGCCCGCCGAATAAGGCGCAGAAAACACCCCGGCAGGGGAAAAATGCCTTATTGAAATGTAAGCTGTCCACATCAGCTGCCAGCCATGATATGCAAAGGGCTGGGTCACGCGTTTTCTAGGGAGACATCAATAGATCTACTTTTTTGTTTCATTGTACGAGGCTATTTTGAAAGTAAAGCACCCGGTGATTTTACAATTTCTTGACAAAACCTTCGCATAATTTTCCCATTGTGTTAAATCTGTGTACACATTCTTTCCCTATACTATAATCATTCCAAGAACGAAAAACATTTCGTAATTTTACTGTGTGCGTTGGAAAGCCGGTTGACTCCCGGGCACACAGACCAACAACAATCCTTCTTCAGAAGGTTTATTCATACACCTTTTCAATTTTTCATAACCCTCCTTTTCTAAAAAAGAAAGCGCAGCGAAATGCTGCGCTTTCTTTTTTGTAGCTTATATTTTATTCCACAGTCACACCTAAAAATTCAGAAATTCCATCCACCAGGGTTTGATGGTCCAGCTCATGGGGCAAGCCTGAAACACATGCCGTACCGATCAGCGCTCCGTTTTTCAGCCGAATGGGAAAACCTCCGCCGCAAAGAGCATACTCCGTTTCCGGAAGCATCTTCCAATCAGTCAGTGTCTTTCCCTGTTCCTGAGCCTCCAGGAAAGAGCCGTAAGAGCTTCTTCCCCTGGCGTTAACTAAATTTCGCTTTGCCGCCAGCCAAACGCCATTCTCCTGATTGGTTCCGTTTGGAAAATTCCGAAATAAAGCCAATCCATTAATACTAACCTCCACCGCCGCAGGACCAAACTTTTTTCCATGCTTGACAAGAAGACAGCCTAAGGCGAAGGCATCGTCATTGGAGAAGCTGTCAAACCGCAAAAGCTCTTCCTGCTTTGTAACCATCCTCAAAATATCGTTCATGCTTTCCCCTCCGGTTAATAGCCGATAGCTTCCAAAACCCGGTCTATAATTTTAGCGTTCTCAATGGAGAACCGATGGCTGACCCAGGGCTTTTCCCCATTCAGCACACACCGGCCAAGCTGTTCTATTTCCAGCTTATAGTTATCCTCCACCTGCATGGTTTTAGTAGTCACCACATCTCCACGCACGATAGAATAATGCAAAGCCCCTTTGGCGTTATAGGGAATCGGTGCTTCCAGCGTCCCCTCCGTGCCGTACAAATAGAACCGATCCGCCCGCTGGCTGGTGCACATTCCACAGGAAATACTCAGCTTCTTTCCATCCGCATAGCCAAAATACATCCCGGCAAAATCGTCCACTCCCTGGCCGGTAAAATGAGCGGCGGCCTTGATCTCCTCAGGCGCCTCCTCGAACAGATTCAAAAAGAGGCTGATAGGATAGCATCCCACGTCGTAAACGCCGCCGCCTAGAGTTTCCTTTTTCCAGCGGATATCCTCCGGCTTCGGCGGCACGATAAAGAAAGCGGCCTCCGCCATAGTGACCTTACCGATCGCTCCGCTCTGCACCGTTTTCTTAATCTCCTGAATAATCGGGCTGTGAAGATACGCAAAAGCTTCCATGAAAACCACTCCGGCCTCATCGCAGCAGCGGATAATATCCTCTACATCCTTAGCGCTGCCAGAAAGAGGCTTTTCACAAAGCACATGCTTTCCCTTCGCCGCCGCTTTCCGTACCCACTCGCCATGGAGGCTGTTGGGCAGCGGGATATAAACCGCCTGAACCTGGGGATCATCCAGCAGCGCTTCATAGCTGTCATAAGCCTTCGCAAAGCCAAAACGCTTCTGAAACGCCTCTGCTTTTTCCAATCCTCTGCTGGCGATTCCATAAAGCTCTGCGTTTTCCGCCTGCTGCATCGCGGGAATGGTTTGCTCCGCGGCGATTCCGGCACAGCCCAAAACGCCCCATTTGATCTTTTCCATGTCTTCAAATCCTCCTATTTTATTTTCTTGTTTTTCCGGCGCCTTGCTGTTTGAAACAAATTTCCAGACAGCAAGGGTCCAAGAAAAGCATCTTGCCTTGGGGTCAGCTTTTCAGCACATAAATCGCGTCTTTGCAATTCATATTTTTAAGTATATCCTGCAAAAGTCAACGGGACAACGGGAAATAATTCAGATCATTCTCCTGGTAAATTGAAGTATTTGCGCCGGCAGTTTTGCCTAGCGGTGTATATTCTCCACACAAAAAACCAAATGAGCCATGTCCAGACCGTAATAATGCTTCACCAGGCTTCCGCAAAGCTTCATGCCATTTCTCTCCGCCACCCTTTGAGAGGGCAGATTATTATCCCGGATAATAGAATAAACCCGGGGAAGCTTCAAAGACTGAAACGCGTATTCTTTGCATCCCTTCGCCGCTTCGGACGCATAGCCCCGGTGCCAGTAAGCTTTTTCAAATAAATAGCCGATCTCTGGCACCATTTTCCCGTTCCAATCCTGCATGGTCAGGCCGCACTGCCCGATCATGCTTCCGGTTTCTTTCAGGATCACCGCCCATAAGCCGAACCCATCCGTCACATACCGCTTTAGCTGTCGCTCCAGCCAGCTGTTTACCTCCGCATCGCTGAAAGCGTGCTCATAAGCGTACATTACCTCTGGATCCTGCAAAATTCTGCATAGGTTCCCGAAATCATCCTTGGTTAATTTTCTGGCAAATAACCGCTCTGTTTCAAAAATCATATTCATCTTTCTTCACTATCCCGCTTTTTCCGTTTCATTTCACGGATCAACGCCTTGGTTTTTGCATCTGTTTTTAAGGACTCCGTGATTTTTTGCAAAGACTTTTCATAGGTAAACTGATCCAATGCGGCAGTCTCCAGGTAAGTCATGGTTTCCTCCGGGAACTCCCGAAAGCAGATGGATACCGCCCACGCAACCGCCATCCTCACATAATAGGAATCCAGGGAAATCTCATCTAAAAAAGCAAAAATCTCCGGCAGATAGGGCTTCTGGATAAAATAAAAAATAGCCATTACCACCGCGAAACGGACATAATAGGCACGTTGATCCTGAAACAGCGGCCGCAAAAGCTTCCATGTCGCTTCCGGGTATTCCCGGGCTATTTTCAAAGAGCTGCAAAAGCTGTCGCAGATAGACCAATTATCAATTTTAGGCAAAAAGTCCTCGATCAGAGGAAAAACCTGCTCCGGTTTTCCTGGAATACAGCCGATCACCATACCCTGGAGCATAATTTCCTCAAAAGAATCAGATCTTGCCTCTTTTAGATAGCCCTGCGGATCATTCCCGGCAATTTCCCTGGAAATTTTTCTCAGCTTCGGCAGCCGTACTCCCAACAGAAAACCTGGTTTTAAATCCGGGATCAGCGAACTGGCAAACCGCTGAAATTCCGGTTCGGCTAAGCTTTCCAGCCGGTTTCGAATCTCATCATTTCTCCCCACTGTTTTTTCTCTCCAAATCCAGTAAAAAAGATTTTTTATCCAATCCCCCGGCATATCCCGTCAGACCGCCGTCTTTTCCTATTACCCGATGGCAGGGTATCATAATCCAAATAGGATTTCGGCTATTGGCCGCTCCTACCGCCCTGCACGCCTTAGGATTTCCGGTCTTTTCAGCAATCTGCCGATAGGTCCTAGTTTCTCCATAGGGAATCTCCAGCAAAGCGTTCCAAACCAATTGCTGAAACGGCGTTCCTTTAGGCGCTAAAGGAACGGTAAAGCTGGTCCGCTTTCCAGAGAAATATTCTCTCAGCTCCTCTTTTGCCTTCCGCAAAACCGGAGTTTCCTCCTCTACGGCATTTTCTTTTTGCCTCTTTGCTGAAATCCGGTTCTCGCCAGGAATGAACAAATTCGTTAAAGAGCCTTCCTCCTCTATCATTACAATTTGCCCGATTTCAAAGGTACTGCTTATGTACTTTTTCATAGTATCCGTCCTCTCCGCACGATTTGACTCTGCGGCAGAACGCCGCGCCATACAGCTTTCACATTCTAAAATAGATCTTCCTCACTCGGCAAATAAATTTCCGGAAAGCTGTTTTTTCCCAAAATGATGTAAGAAATATCCTCTTCGCTGTTTTTCATTATAACATAAAACACGGAAAGGAAAAAGCCGCGGGAGCAGAAACTCCCGCAGCTTTTTCTTTACCAGGCGCTATTCATCTGACGCACCTGGACATCCTGCAAAATATTTTCCTCAAATTGGGCCGCAAAGCGTCCATCCTTTGTATGCTGATAAAACAATTTCGCGCCTGCACCCTCGCCGCCGTTTAAATACACTTCTACCAGCCGTCTGTCCACAAAAATCTCGATTTCAGTAACTTTCTCTACATCTGAGGCAAAGCCGATATTTTCTGATTTTACTCCTTGGGTTCTTAATCCGGTAACTCCATTGACGCACTCCAGACGGATGCTCCTGCCGTCCTCCTCACCAAGCGAAATGGAAAAATCTCCGGGCTTACTAAGAGAAACCTTTGCCCAATAGCTGTTTCCAGGCACTTCACAGCAAACCTGCTGTTTTCCGCTTTCCTGCAAAACAGTCTCTCCCAACAGGGAATAAATTTCCTCAACAGGCTTTTGAATCAGCCTGTCTCCTTTAACACGAAGCTCCCTAGGCAGCCCCATGCTGCCGTAAGCGCCGTTTTCAGCCTCCACGTGTTCTTCATAATTATCCGCAATCCAGCCGACGGCAATTCTGCGGCCCTGATGCTCAAAAGACTGGATCGCGTAAAAATTCGTACCAAAATCATAAATCCGCTTGCTCTCCACTGCCAATTGGCAGCTGTCCTTTCGTTCTCCTATGTAGTACCACTCTGTCTGCTTTCTCCCATCGGGAAGCACTAGCTTCCAGGCGCATCCTACCGCGACCATTTTCCCATCCAGCTGAAAAAGGTCCGGACATTCGAAGCATCCCCCGATCTTAGGATCGTTTTCCTGAACCACAGGCCCGTCATAAACCCATTTTTTCTGATCCCGAGAATGGAATTGAAGCATCGCCGCGCTTTCTGATATTCCTGAACCGACCACCATCTTGTAAACGCCATCCTCTATAAACACCTTGGGGTCTCTAAAATTCTGAGAAATTTCACAGCTGGGCTTGGTACGCAGAACGATTTCCTCCGGCGAAAAATGAAGTAAGTCCTTGCTGGTTACCCGGGACTGGTATTCTATCTTAGTGCGCTCATGAGTCGGGCTGAAATGACGGGTGAAAAACAAAGAAACCTGGTCCCCTTCCACCAAGGCGGAGCCGGAAAACGCTCCGCCCAAAAACTCTGGGTAATCGTCTAACTCCGGCTGGGGCGCCAAAACCACCGGCAGATAGGTCCAATGGACCAAATCCTTGCTGGCCGCATGGCCCCAGTGCATATTGTCCCAGCCCTGGAAGGCCGGATTCATTTGATAAAACATATGATAATATCCCTGGAACCAGCAAAGGCCATTAGGATCATTCAGCCAATTTTTATACGCCTGAAAGTGATATTGCTCCCGGTAAGGCGTATCAAAAAAGCTTTTCAGGTTTTCCTTCGTATAGGCGGTCACGCCTTGCTCTTGAAATTCTAAAAACCGGACGCCCTCTTCCAAAATGTTTTCGTTCCCGCTTAAATAGCAGTAAACCGGTTCGGCATTTTCCAGCTTCACCTCATAACAGGCACCCTGCCGCAGGTCGAACTTGAGCCAAGCGGCATGGTATTTTCCCGCCGGCTGGGTAAGAAACTCCCCATCCGGCAGCTTTCTAACACTGACGCTTCCCTTTTCTCCTTTTTGGGTTTTGGCAAAAATTTCTAAGCACTCATATTGATCCGCACAAAACTGAAACATAAAATCCTTCCTCCATAAAATCATTGATAAGCTTCTTATATCAGGCTTCTTTTTCCCATCGATTGAGCCGGTTTCTTGCCTGCTGGGTCATTTTGATCTCCAACTGCGGAGCGCCTCTTTGACCTAATTCCTCCATAAATTCTTCCCATCCCGCGTCGAACTGGCTGGTATCCATTAAAATCAGGTCTTTGATGCTTTCTCGAATTAGTTCTTTACAGGCCTGATAAATCTTTTGATATTCCCGCTCCATAGGCAGCTGAAGAGTGCTAAGATCAGAAAATCTCAGCGAATATTCGCCGCTGTCAGACCAATATAGGTCTTCCCAGCAATCAAAGCCGTAATGCTCCAGCACTTCCTTTTCCACCCTGGAATAACTTTCTATAGTGAGCTCCTTGGTATGGGGAGAGTACAAATTTCCGGATTCGTCCGCAGATGAGCCGCGGTAGGAGGGCCAAATCTCTGAATAGGCGTCCATCCCCACCTGCTGCCGGTAAGTAGGATCCATATAGAACTTCTGCCACACAGAGCCGATTACAGTTCTGACGCCATTCTCCACTTGGTATTGCTGTCCCTCAATTCCCCAGTTTAAAAGAATTTGGCCCTCATCGCTGCAAAGATAGTCTACAAACTGAATAAAGCGTTCCGGTTCTCTGCAGGTGGTTGTAACGGCAAAACCCATATTTCCTCCGGAAAAGCCCGTTTTTTCCACCTTTGCATAGGTTTCTCCTTCCTCTAAAGTCAAAGGATAAAAACCATAGGTTCGAGTATCCATTCCCAATGATCGGAGAACCGAATGGGGATACTGCATCCAATCGTAGTCCTCGGCCAATCCGAGCACCTGCCCGGAGCATATTTTCTTGGTATAAAAGTTTTGATTTTGAACAAAGCTTTCCGGATCCAGAAGTCCCTCGTGGTACATATGGTTCAGCCATCGAATATATTCCTTCTCCTCATCCCGCTGTATGTGAAAGCGAACCATATTATTTTGATCCACATACCAGTCTCCCTGATAGGGAAGGCCAGTGGATACCACCGCCGGCTCCATCACCGTACGTTCAAACCCTTGCTCGTCAAATAATAAAGAAAGCCCCACCGTATCTAAACCGTAAATTTTAGGATATTGCTCCATATAGGAGCGAATCGCGGCCTCAAAATCCGCTAATGTGTCCATCTCCGGATAGCCCAGCTGGCGCGCCGCCGCGTTTTGCAGCTGAAAGCCATGGAGCGTCAGTTCTTCCGTTTGAGTATCTCCCGCCCCTAAAGTATAAATCTTAGGGTCCTCTTTGCTCCATTTCAGCCGGTAATACATATCTCCGTACATTTTTTGAATATTCGGCCCATATTTTTCGATCAATTCATCTAAGGGGAGATACGCTCCTGCCTGATATAAAATATTATGGTAAACGCCCGCGTTGATCACATCGGGATAATCCCTGCTGGCGGTCAGAAGCTGCAGACGGTCGCTGATCTCTCCCGCCATGTATTCAATTTCCAGAGTGACGCCGGTTTTTTCCTCCAACACCAGATTGATATCGCTGTCGGAAATCTGGTTCTGGCTCCAAGCTCCGTCGATACACAGTACCCGGAAGGTTACCGGCTCCTGCTCGCCTTTCGGCTGCTGATCCTTAGTCTCCCGCGCTTGACCACACCCGGCGGGAAGCAGCAAAAACGCGCACAGCAGTCCCGCGGCAAATCGTCTGACAGCCATATTTCCGCCTCCTTTCCCTTCGATTACTTATTGTTGTCTTTATGAAAATCTGAAGGGAGGGCGTTAAAATACTTCTTAAATTTCATATTAAAATAGTCCAAGTCCTGATACCCCACTTGATTAGCCACCTTATAGACCTTTTCTCCTTGATTCAAAAGCTCCTTTGCCTTTTCCATCCGCACTGAGGTAACATAATCGTTATAGCTCATACCAGTATTGGACTTAAAAAGCTTTCCAAAATAGGCTACGTTATAATGGAAAATTTTTGATAAATTTTTCAGGGTTAAATCCGAATTATAATTGGCTTCAATATACTCCTTCATTTTTCGGATCACATTGCCCTGTTGGTTAGAGTTTAGCTTTTGGGCGATCTGTGACAGCTTATCCAAGAAAAAGCTGTTGATGCTCTGAAGATGGGAAAGGCGGCTGATCTGGAGAATCACCACATCCACCATTCCCTCCTGCTTAAAGATTTCTTCCGACTGAATCTTCAATAAATACATCACCGATACATAGGTGCTTACATAGCGAATACGGATCTGTTCCAGGTCATATCCGCTTTCCACACACTTATTCCCCAGATTTTCCAGAAGAGATGATATTCCTGTTAGGTCGTTTCCGCATACCGCAACACAAAGGCCCTCAGCGATTTTTCGATAGTCAAGCTGCTCTCTTTGGTTTGCATTGCTGATTTTTCCCTGGGCATAGGGATTTCCCACCTCATCGATCAGGACGATCTCCTCATACGGGAAAATAAACTGGTGCTCAATGAAATAAGATGCGGCATAATAGGCCTGGTTGATCTGCTCCAGCTCTTTCAGAGGCCGGCTGACCACCATAGGCTGGGTATAACCCGGCAGCTTCCTCAATTTGCCGTTAAGATCCTCCAGCAGGCGCATTTTTCCCTGTTCAAAAATGACGTCTTTGGTCAGGACTACAAAATGGTTATTTAAGGAAAAAACAAACCCGATATTATTTTTCGTAAAATCCTTCAGCAAATCCAAAACCTTTTCATCGGTTTCCTGGTTCTTGGTCTGCTCCAGCAGCACCAGCTGATACCGCTTCCACGGCAGCTGGAAGCCATACACCGCATTGGCCGCGTCAATAAACTCCTCATCTACCGCGCCGTAAACCAGCTTCGTGATCACTTGCTCCATGGAAATCGAAAAATACTTATTATGAAAATTTTCCTTACGGCGCTGTAAAATCTCCTCCCGCGCCTCAATCAGAGTCTTTACCAGCTCTTCCTCATCGATGGGCTTTAAAATATAGGACTTAGCTCCAAGCTGAAGCGCCTTTTGGGCATACTCAAACTCCGCATAGCCGGTGAGCAGAATAAACTCGGTTTCAAAACAGTTTTCCCTCAGCTTCGTCATCATTTGAAGGCCGTCGGCGATAGGCATTTTAATGTCGGTGATAATCAAATCCGGCTGATAAACCAGCGCCTTTTGATAGCCGTCTTCTCCATCTGCGGCGTCACAGCAAACGGTGTAGCCGTATTCCTTCCAGTCCACGATGGCTCTCAGGCCCCGGCGGATCATTTCCTCATCATCTACGATCATAACCTTCAGCAATTCGTTCTTATTCATGACAACACCCCCGGTAAACATATCTTCACAACTGTTCCTGCCTTGTATTCGCTTTGAATCTCTAATCCATATTCCGGACCGTAATGGAATCTAATCCGCTGATGCACGTTTCTCATGCCTATATGGGTAGAGGTAGACCCTAACGGAACCTCCAGAAGCTCCCTTAGCTCCTGAAGCTTCTCCTCTGTCATTCCCACGCCATTGTCGGCCACCTCCAAAACGAGCTTTTCATCCTGAAAATACGCTTTTAAGGCAATTGTGGTTTCCTGCCGTTGTTCCTCCATTCCATGAATTATAGAATTCTCTACAATCGGCTGTAAAATATAGGGAATTACCTTATAGCCGTCATTGACGGCGTCTGTATCGATTGTATATTCAAGCCGCTTCCTATATCGGAAGCTCTGTATTTTCAAATAACTCTCAGCGGTGGCGATCTCATCCTTTAATAAGATTTCCACGCTGTTGATTTCAATACTGCTTCGCAGCAGCTTTCCTAAAAGCTTGACCATCTCCGCACTTTCCCTGGCTCCTTCCACCAAGGCGCTCATACGGATGCTTTCCAAGGTATTGAACAAAAAATGAGGATTAATTTGGCTGACCAGCATTTTAAACTGGATATCCTTTTGCTGGAGCTGCATTTCCGATTTCTGCTTTTCCGCAGTTTTTACTGCGGAAATCAGGTTTTGGAGCTTTCCGGCCATTACCTCTAGGTCTTGAGAGAGCTGGCCCACCTCGTCATTTCCCTTAATTTCCACCAGGTTGTTGAACACGCCGGAAGCCACCATATGCACATTCTCACTGATTTGGGAAATGCGGTAGCATAAAAAATAACTGATAATAAAGATAATGATACATGAAATCAGAACGCTGGCAAAAATGATCAAAATAGCGATCTGCTCAACGCTCTGCACATTTTTTAAAATGTCCTCTACTGGGAACACGGAAACAATTTTAAATTCTCCCACATCGTTGACGCTGGAAAACGAGCTTGTAATCAAACGGTATTCCACCCCGTTGTCCGCCACAAACTGATCCACCGGCGTGCGGCTGCTTTCCACTTCCTCTACACTGGCTTTCAGGTCTTCCGACGCCTTAGCCCCAATCGCTTCTTTATAATTGGTGATTAAAAAGCTGTCAAAGTTTTCCTGCTCTAAAATCTGCAGCAGAGCGCGATTACTGATGTAGATTTTTACCACGCCCATAAATTCGCCGTCGTAGTTATAAAGGGAACGGATCAGCGCCAGCCTGGAATCGCTGTAGCTTTCGTCGCTCATATACCACCACTGCACTTTTCCGTTGTTCCTCTTCGCCTGAGAATACCAAAGAGAGTGGAGATCCCTCGCGCCGGGATTGATAAAATGCCCCGAATTGAGCAGAGTGTCGTTTTGAACGTAGAATTTGATTACGTCAATTTCAGGATAGGTATTTTCATATTCCTGGAAGGTCTTATAATCATTCAGAGCCTCAATACATTCCAATGGAGATTCAAATTGAGTCGTAGCGATTTGATAAAGCTCTTCATCGACACAGAGCTGGTTGGAAACCTCGTTAACCGTAGAAAGCAGTGATTGAATCCGCTCTTCCACACGGGCAGAGCTGTCTCGAGCCTCCTGAATCGCTTTTTCCATGGTATTTTCCCTGAGCCAGCTTGTCATGATCATGCCAAACACAATAATAGGGATCAAGGTCACACACAGATAAGAGATCAAAAGCTTTACACGGATACTCATATTTTGAAACAACCACTCCACCGCCTTCCGGATAACAGAACTCCACGATTGAAAAAGGCTTCCTGCCTGTAGAATCGAAAAGCAGGCAGGAAGCCCCATCAAAACAAACTGTGATATTATATCAGTTAAAGAAATGCATTACAACCCGACAAATTATAGGACTTTTCAACATATTTGCCGCAGGGATTCTTACATTCCATCTAAGAACCGGTCTACCACGAGCTGACGGAAATCTTCGGAAAGGGTGCAGAAATAAGCGGTAAAGCCTGTCACACGGACCACCAGCTCCGGATGGGACTTGGGATCCTTATGGGCCTCCATCAGAACGTCCTTATCCAAAACGTTCACGTTGATCAGGGTGCCGCCCATGTCAATATGAGTCTTTAACAGCTTGGCGACACGGTCAATCCCGCCTTCCTCCGCGCTGAGCTTGGGATCAAACTCAATCTGCAGCGGCGCGGTGTTTCCATAGCCGGGCTGGCACAAGGCGATTCCAGTGGCCTGAGCAGTTGCCGCTCCGTCCTTGCGGAAGCCAGGGGTGGGGTTAGCGCCGTGGGTAACCGACGCGCCGGCTTTTCTGCCGTTGGGCGTCGCACCCACCTGGCGGCCGAAATGGATCGTTTTGCTCCAGGAGAACCATCCCGGCACCAGCTGCTTGCCGCCGGCCACCGGCTGGGCTTTTACGATTTCCGCGAAATCACGGGTAAGCCGCTGCGCCCATTGGTCGCCCAGGCTGTCGCCGCCCTGACAGTAGCGCTCTGACTGAGACAGCATTAAACGGGTACGCTCATCGCCCGCGAAATTGTTCCGCAGGGTTTCCTCCAGCTCTTCAAAGGTGAGCTTCTTTTCCCGAACAATTCTCTGCTCAATCGCGGCAAAGGAATCCGCCAGAGTTCCAAGCCCTACACCGTCGCAGCACAGGGTATAAATCTCGGCGCACTGGGAAATATTCTTCCCTTCTTCCAGGGTATGATACATCTGAAGGTTCATGACCAGCTCCGGCATGGTGATGTGCTGGTACTGGTTATAAAACTCCACGCAGTCAGCGATCACCTTCACGGCTCTCTTCAAATGGGCGCGGTAAATATCGTAAAGCCTTTCCAGAGACGGCGCGTACTTCTCCTTATCGGTAGGAGCGGCGTCGTGATACGCCAGCATCATTTCCTGGAACGCCACCTCGAACACCTTAACACAGTTGATCTTAATGACGTCGTTCATGCAGAATTCCTTACCGGGCACCGCGCTCCATCCGCAGCCTACAGCCTGACGCTCCAGGGCATCCTTTTCACTGACTCCCTGGTTCTTCGCGTAATTCATCATGCCCTTATGTCCAGAGAAACGGGGCCAGGCGTTCCGGTCGTTAAACACATAGCTGACCGCTTTTTTGAAGAAAGCCGGATCCATATTGTCATGAACCCTTACCGTCAGGTTGGCGGAGGTATTCAGCTCATGAGCCGCCTCCAGGATCAGCCAGGAAAGCTCATTGGTCATATCGTTGCCTTCCAGGTCGCAGCCGCCTAGCTGGTAATAGTGAGGATCAATGATCAGCAGGTCAGCCAAGATGAACCGGGCCTTATCCTTATCGATCAAACCGCTTTCCATATCCTTTTTATAGAAGGGATACAAAAGCTGATCCAGCCAGCAGCCCGCGCCGTCACGGTCGTAGATTCTGGAAACCGTCGCGAACCAGGCCAAATACTGACAGGCCTCCAGGAAGGTTTCCGGTTTTTTGGAGATGACGTTTTTATTGCACGCCAGCATTTCCTCCAGGGTGGCCCTGATTTCCGGGCGATCCTCAGTTTTCAGAAGCTCCTCGATGCGGTCAATGTGCTTCTGGATCCATTTCTGAATCGCCAAAACCACCTTTTCCTCCGCATCGTAAAACTCCTGCTTTTCCTTATCGCCCTTATGGATTTCCCGATACTTTCTGATTTTCTCTAAGAAACCTCCCCATCCCAAGGCGATTCCGATATTGAAGTCGGAGTTAAAGTGAGAATCAGAGCCGATTCCCGAGTCGATTCCGTAAAGGTCGATGCCCGGCTTCAGGTGGTCATAGGGGAACCGATCCTCTGGGAAATTGCGGTAATCCATATAATTTCCCTGAGTCTTACGGTATTTGGTCAGCTGGTCTCCCCAGCGTCCGCACAAAATTTCAATTGGGTCCACATAAATGGGATGAATCTCCAGCATAGCGGCAAAATTCTCCGCCCAGCCTGAATAACCGATAAAGTCTCCATCCGCCGGGATGGGGGTGAAGTGGTAGTCCTCCGGCAGCGGCACGTTGCCGTAGTCATCCGCGTTCATAAATCCGCCCTGCTGAATCCGCTTTTCTTCCGTATGGCGGATTTTTACCTCTTTGATATGGCGGTAGCGGTCAGCATAGGTCCAGGTTTTATTTTCCATATCGTCATTCCTCCTCGAAAATATTAACAGACGCCACCCTGACAGGAAGCTTTTGCTCCTTCGCCAGCTGAGCAAGCGCGCTCATGGTTTCCTTCGGCGGCTTTTCAAACCGGGGTTTCTGCTCCTTACCCGCCAGCTTTTTTGACAGTCCTAAGGGGTGGTAAGGCAGCAGCTCGTAATACTTTAGATTTTTCAGCGTAGCCGCTAACTGGGCAATCGGCTTGATCTGTTCCGCGTTGTCGTTGATTCCCGGTATGATCGGCGTTCTTAGAATAATGGGGATTCCGATCATATCCAGCTTTTTCAGGTTTTCAATGATTCTCTCATTGCCGACCCTCGTATATTTCTTATGCAGGTCGGAGTCCCATATTTTCAAATCACACATAAACACATCACACAAAGAGGCGATCTCTTTCAAAATCGCCCAATCCACCGAGAGGTTCGATTCCACTCCACAGCTGATTCCCGCTTCTTTGCAAGCCTTTAAAAGCTCCCGAGTGAAAACCGGCTGGCAGGTGGGCTCGCCGCCGCTGATAGTGACGCCGCCGTCTTCTCCGTAATAGGGCTGGTCTAAAAGGACCTCCTTCAAAACCTGCCCCACCGTCTTTTGGGTCCCTACCCAGCGCTTTGCGCCGGAATAGCAGCCCTCGTCGCATTTCCCGCAGCCGATGCACTTGCTTTCATCTACGATCATCTCCGGCTCAAAGGAAATGGTTTCCGGGTTATGGCACCAGGCGCAGTCCATATTGCATCCCTTTAAAAACACTGTGGTCCGGATGCCCGGCCCATCGTGTACGGAAAACCGCTGAATATCGGTTACCATACCCATAATCTCTTGTTCTTGCTTCATTTGGGTCATTTAAAGTACCTCCGCTAGTATGGCAGGTACGTCTACATCTTCCGTAAGCGGAAGCTTTACCGCAGTACCTGTCTTTAAGGATAAATAAGACGCTAAACAAATTTCCAAGCCGATTCTGGCATTTTCCGGCGTATTCAGGGAAACCGCCCCATTGTCAATCACATCGATCAGCTCCTTGATCATCGCCGTACCAGCGTCAGCCTGAGTGTTAAAAGGATTCGCGTAGTCCTCCAAGGTTAGATACACTGGATTTCTGGGCAGAGTTCTGGTGATCTGGGGCACCTTATAGGGCTCCTTGCTTCCGGTAATCTTCAACGTATCGTCATCCACCTGGATTTCTCCCTCCGTACCGGTCAAAAGGAAATTGTTCACAGTATACTCTGTAGCGCCAAAAGTAGATTCTATGGTAGCGATGGCGCCGTTTTCATAGGTCAGGATGGCGATACCATAATCCTCTACATCCCAATCCTTATGCACCATCTTTCCCATCCGGGCGTACACACTTTCCACCTTGCTGTCAAAAATCATCTGAAGCCGGGTGGCGGCGTAAATCGCATGATCCACAAAAGCGCCTCCCGATGCTTTAGAAGCATCTTTAAACCAGCCCACATCTGTACAGCCTGGAGCCTTCAAAGGAGTCCTGGCGCGGCAGGAGCTGGTAGCGGCGTAAGGCCTGCCGATCACGCCTTTACTGACCAGCTGCATCACCGGATCGGTAGGATTTGGACCCGCGCCGATTCCGGTCATGATCACACCGTTTTCCCGAACCGCTTGAATAATACGGTCGGCGCCGGCCAGCGTTCTGGCCAGAGGCTTGCTGATCAAAATATGTTTTTTTGCGTTGGCCGCGGCAATCGCCAGCTCCTCGTGACGGTTGGTGGTCGGCATAATCACCACAATATCCACCTCCGGGTCCTCCAACGCGATCCGGTAGTCGGTTCCCCAATGCTTTGCACGCATTAAATCGGCGGTCTTTTGGGTCTGCTCCTCATCCTCGCCGATCACATAGGTCAATTCCGCATCCTTCATAGCGCTGACCGCACCGGCAATCGGATATGCCCAATACCAATGCTCCAAGCCCAGGATAGCGATTTTATGCTGTTTTGCCATTCGGAACTCCCCTTTCAAACCAAGCTTACTCATTTTATTTTCATCACGATAATCCATGACTCCGGGACAAACCGCTCTCCGGAAGATTCCCTTCGGGGCATCCGCCAGCAATCGGTTTTTTCCGCTTATCCTATCTGCCAGGCCCAGTTATTCACAAGCTCCAGCCTTCCGCTGTTACAGGAACGAACACCCGCATCCAGAATCGCCATCCCATCAATATTGATCTCAGGGGTCAGTGTGGCATGAACCGGCTCGTTGGTATCCATATTGTGGACAAACGCGCAGGCGATATCCCGATACTGATATTCCAGCTCCGGCGGATAATAATATTCTTCTTCCCCATCCGGCAGAATTACTTTAACACAATCCTTACCGTCGATTTGAGCGGCTGTCATAGCGCCTTTGGTTCCATAAACCATCGGACAGTTTACCGGCACCAAATCATGATAGGTAGTCCAGCTGGTCTCTATCGAAGCCATCGCGTCGTCATAGCGCACAAGCATACTGGCGTTATCCTCAGCGTTTCCCCACTGTGTGTTCAGGTTCGCACGCATCCCCAGAGCGGCAACGGCGGGCTTCCCGATGAGCCACCGGCTCATCATAGCGCCATAGCAGCAGAAATCCAGCATGGCGCCTCCGCCGCATTTGCTTTGATACCACCAGGTTCTGGCCTTCTCCTCATTGGTCATAGGCTCGGCTGTAATTTTTACACCTGGATGCTTGGCGCCGTCTCCTAAAGGTCCGGTATGGGAAACCCGAATCTTAAACTCCAATATTCGGCCGATCTTTCCCTCATCCAGCAAATCCTTCATCAGATGCAGTTCCGGCCGCCAGGTGACAGGCCAATTTACAAACATCTTAACGCCATATGTATTGGAAATCCGGATCATCTCCATAGCCATGGACAAATCAGCGGCCATAGGCTTTTCAATGCTTACGTTGACGCCCCGGACAGCACATTCGTACATTACCTCCAGATGCTGGGCGTTTTCACAGGTAATTACCGCGAGATCCGGTTTTTCCTGGTCCAGCATTTCCCGGTAATCCTCATAAATTTTCGGGATTTTAAAATTTGTGCGGCAAAATTCCAGATTCCATTTCCGGGTAAAGGTTCCTTCTTTCAGCTCCGGTACCAGAGGAATGGTATCCGCTCCCGCTACCAAGTCTGTGCGGGGATTTTCATAAAAATGGGCGGCTACATCGTTAATGTGCATATGCGAAAAACCGATGATCACTACCCTATACTGTTTTTCCATGTGGCAGCTCCCCCTTATCTTTCTTTTCGACCGCCGAAAAGCCTGGCAAAACACCTGGCTCTCCGGCGGTCTTGTCTAAAGATTCCCTTAGGGTATCGCTTTTGTGTCTTTCAGCCCGCTTTCATTTGCTGGCTGCCGCCGGCAGGCAAAGCATGTTCTAATATGAGCCGGTGAGAAGAATTATTTTTCCAGCTCGGCGAAAGTAACTTCGCGGCCCAGCTTGTCAGACTTATAGAACGCCTCAATGATGGACACTACGTTCATGACCTCTTCCTTCTTGATCGGATACTCTTCCATGGTCATTTCCCCATCCAAAACCTTCAGCGCGTTCTCAAACACATGGATATGGCCGTAGAAGTTGGAAAGCTTCTCATACTTATCCTCAAAGATTCTGGGCATCAGGTCAGCCTGATACCTGCCCTGGGTGGTAATGAGCTTCATGCTGTCGTCAGTGAGCAGCAAGCCGCCCTTGTCACCGCACAGGCTTACTGTCTGCTGGTTGGGCTGGTTCAGCGCCCAGGAAATTTTGAAGGTAACGGTCATGCCGTTTTCAAAGCGGATATAACCGTTGGAGAATTCCTCAACGTCAAATTCTTTCCAGTCAAACTTTCTGGGGGTAAAGATATCGCCGCTGAGAGCGCCGCTCTCTACATTGGAATAGTAGGTATCCTTCATGGTGTTCACCAAGGTAGCTACCGCCTTGCCGGTGGTGGATACCATCTGGGGGTTGCCGGTGATAGACATTAAGTAATCGCACATATGAACGCCGATGTCGCAGAACGCGCCGCCGATGTTCTCTTTCGCCATATGGAACATGCCCCACTTAGGAATGCCCAGGCGACGTACCAGATGCAGATCGGCAAAGTACATATTGCCCAGGGCGCCGGACTTTACGATATCGGCGGCGGCCACATAGTCCTTGAAGAAACGCAGGGACTGGGTGACGAACAAGTGCTTGCCCAGCTTCTCAGCCTCAGCGAATACCATTTCCGCGTCGGTGTACTTAACAGCCACAGGCTTCTCGCAGAACACATCGCAGCCCGCTCTTAAGCCCGCCAGGGTATACTCTACATGGTAAGCGTTGGGGGTGCAGACAGAGATAATGTCCGGCTTTTCTTTTTCCAGCATCTCATAAGCATCCACATAATATTTGGGAATATTGTGGCGCTCAGCGGTTTCTTTTGCCGCTTCTTCCCGGATATCCGCCACCGCGACGATTTTCACCTTGTCGCCCATGGCCTTATAAGCCGGAATATGGGCGGCGTTGCAGATCATACCGGTTCCGATGATTGCTACTCTGTAAACTTTAGACATACTATTTCCTCCAATAACTTAAAATATTATGACAACCAGAAAGGCTTTTCGCCTTTCCACCTATCGCCGATGCAGCAGCAGCCCTGCTAAAATCATCAGAGCTGCTTCAGTATCAGAAAACAAAACAGGCCGCTTTATTCCAAAAACGCCAAGCTTTATTTTTCTTTACACTGATTTAGATCTATCTGATCCGGCTGAAAGATTTCTTTCCTCCGGCTACAGTCCAAATTAAAAATTTTTCCAGCGGCAGGCTGCCCTCTGAAATCCGCCGCATGGATTCCAGAGGGTAACCAGGCCAATTAAGCATTGTAATCGTTTACTTTTTCAGCGACAACAAACGCTTAATCGCCGCCAGCTGATACTCAGCGCAGGCGTAGGAGTTTTCTCCCTCGCCAGTGTACTCAACGCCCCAATATCCGTCAAAGCCGGCGTCCAAATAGGGCTTGCCGTGTTCGAAAATGCCCCCCTCGGCCATTCCCAAATCCACGTGCACGTAACGGGTGTACGGCGCAATCAGTTTCTCTGCCTCTAATGTATCTCCCTTAAGCCAGCGTCCCAGGTGAGCTAACACACCTAAATTCGGGTGGGCGCAGGCATCCATGACCTTTTTCAGCTCTGACGCGACGCACATGGTCGCCCAGTGGTTTTCAATGTAAACATCGTAGCCCATATTTGCCGCACGGTCACAATATTCCTTGAGAACCTTCTGGAAATACTCGATCATCTCATCAGTATAGATCATCTGATCCCAGTATTCGTCATCCTCTACCGGATTCGCCGCAAAGGTACCGTAATTTCTTTCTTTGATTTTGGGATCCTTATCCCAGGCAAAACGGAAATGCCTCAAATAATGAGAACCCGTATCGACCTTTACCGACTTAGCACCCAGGATTTCCGCAGCCTTGGCGTTCTGCCGGTAAAATTCCACATTTCTTTTACGGATCTCTGGATCCGGATCCCACAGGTTGGCGCCGTCCATGGCGTAGTTATTAACGATCAGGTCGTTGGCGTCCAAAGCCGCCTTTACCCGCTTCAAATACGCTTCATCAGTAATGCTCTCTAACTGCGGATTCCACATATCTACAGCATTTAAATGGTAGCGGCACTTGATCGTTTCGATCAGGTGGAACACATCCATTTCCCCCCGGTAGAACTCCTGATGAAAGGTATATGGTGTTACAGAAAGCTTCATATTAAAATACCTCTTTGAGTTTTTCAATTCCACGGGACGGAAGCCCCGTCCCGTGGACAACTGACTATTATTCTATTTTAACTAAATGCCTTACTGTGCCTCTTTCTGAGAATCGATAGCGTCTTGGATCAGCTGATCGCCATACGCCGCGATTTCATCTACGTCAGAGGAAGCGCCGGTCATGGCCATCTGAGCCACCTTTCCTAACAAGGCTTCGCCGTCGATTACGCCCCAGCCGTCATATACTTCCTCAATCGGATAGATAGCGGGAGTACAGAATTCCATATTCTTGGCGCCCTTCTCATAGAAGGGATTGGAGCTGTTCTCCACAGCCAAATCAGTGGTTTCCTTATCGGCAGGCCAAGCCTCCCACATACCGTCCACAAAGTACTGATCGATGTTGTTTACCAAGTAAGCGATCACATCCTCGCACAGCTCCGGACATTCAGACTGGGCGAATACGCCTAAACCGTTGTAGAAGGTCAACGCTCTCTGCTCGTCAGAATCAGGTCCGGTGAGCACATCCAGAACGCCGGTTACCTCTTCCAGTTCAGTGCCGACTACATCCAAAGCCAAGTCACCGATAAACACAGCCGCCTGGCCATCCAGGTAAACCTTCATCAGGTCGGAGCGCTTATAAGTAGACAAGCTCTGGGGCACCAGGCCTTCCTGATACATGTCTACCAGGTACTGGATCATACGCTTATTTTCCGGATCGGACATAGCGGGAACCACGTTATTGTTGGCGTCATATTTGCAGCAGCCTACGCCGTTGTTCAGCAAAGACAGCAGCAACAGGTGGTTAGACTGGTTGCCGGCCAGGTCAAAGATAAAGGGATCGATATTGTATTCCGCTTTGACCTTCCGCAAGGCGTCCATAAACTCATCCCAGGTCTTGGGAGATTCGGTATAGCCAACCTCGGCAAACATGTCGGTGCGATAGAAGATAAAGGTCGTGCCTCTCATCCAGGGAATCTGTACCATGTTGCCTTCATAGCGGCGGGCGTTCCAGGTAGCCTCGTCGTACTTAGCCTTTAATTCCTCGTTAGCGTCGATCTTATCCAAATAATGAACAGCGCCCATTCTCGCGAATACTTCACCAGTGCCGAAACCAGCGGTAAAGATATCAGGGGCAGTACCGGAGTTGATAGCGGTCAGGTGAACCTGCAGGAAGTTATCCCAGGTCAGCGATACATATTCTATGTCTCCAACGCCGGGGACAGCTTCTTTCATCTCAGTCTGCAGCTGGTTCTCCATAGCCTTAACGTAATCTTCTCCGCCCCAGGCCATATCCCAGAACACAATGTCATGAGTCTCGCCGTCGCCGCCCTGAGAAGCCTCAGAAGCAGCGGAGGATCCTTCCGCTGCGGAAGAACCCTGAGAGGAGCTTTCCCCTCCGGATTGGGAACACGCCGTAGCCGCCAGCATTGCAGCGGCCATCAGAAATGCCACAATTGATCTTGCCTTTTTCATTTCTTTCCTCCTAAAAAATTTTTTATCAACCTGGCCGGCCCCTCAATGACCAGCCACGTTATCAGGAATAAACCCAGCGTGGTGAACAGGCTGTGCTGGGGCGAAAGACGTTGATAAACAGGCCGAAAATCTCTGACAAATTTTATATCGCTTATCCCTTGGTAGCACCCGCGGACAAGCCCTGGATCAAATATTTCTGAGCAATGACCAGGAAAAGTACCGTGGGCAGCACTGATACAGTAGACGCCGACATTAGGTTGGACCACTGGAAGGAGTGCTGGTTGATAAAGGAGTGCAGTCCCACTGTCAGAGTATAAATATCGTCAGACCGGAGGAACAAGCTGGCCATCAGGTAGTCGTTCCAGCTATTGACGAAGGTAAAAATCGCAACTGTCGCCAATCCCGGCAGAGCCAAGGGCAGGATAATCTTATAAAACGTCTTAAACTGGGAACAGCCGTCTATCCTGGCAGCTTCCTCCAGATCCGTAGGGATCGTTGAGAAGAAGGATCGAACCAGCCAAATGGAAAACGGCAGGTTCATCGCCGTATAGGTGATAATCAGCGCGTAAATCGTATTGACCAGGCCCAAGTTTTTAAAAATCAAGAACAAGGGCAGAAGAAGCAGTATCGTCGGGAACATCTGCAAAAGCAGAAGAGTTACCCCGTAGCTTCTGAAAAAGAAAGTGCTTTTTCTCGCGATGACATATCCCGCTGTGGCCGCAAACACAGTACAGAGAACCATCGCTACGATCGCGACGATAAAGCTGTTAAGCAGATATCTTGGAAAATTCGTATTGGTAAAGATATTAACAAAGTTCTCAAAAGTCGGATTAGACGGGAACAGCTCTACCGTCATGGCATCCTTTGACGGCTTCAGCGCTGTACCTAGCATACTCAAAAAAGGAAGGTTTAAAACTAAAATAATGATTACCAGCGTAACATAGGTAGCGGTTTTGCCTATGGCTCTTCTTGCTTTTCCGTTCATTTCATAGGCCTCCTTATGCTTTTTGGTTTAGCGCTTTCAAATAGATCATACTGAGAATCGTTAAGAACACCAGCATCACCATATTGATAGCGGAGGCGTATCCCATTTGACCCCGGAAGAACGCTGAGTTATAGGTGAGTATCGATAATATCATAGTCGAATCCAACGGCCCGCCTTGGGTCATCAGATAGATATTTTCAAAGTTATTGATGGTCCAGATAAACATCAAAATCGTGCAAACAAAGCTGACGTTTTTCATCATCGGCATGGTAATATGGAAGAAAGCCTTCACTTTGCCGGCTCCGTCAATCTTCGCCGCTTCATAGAGCACACCATCGATGGACTGCATGCCCGCCAGCAAGGTGATCATCATAAACGGATAAGATTTCCAAACGCCGAATGCGATAACCGTTCCTTTCACCAGAGTCAGGTCGGACAGAAAATAAATCGGTTCTTGAATCATGCCGATATTCTGGAGCACGGTATTGATTAAGCCCACCTTGTCGTTCAGCAGCCAGGACCAGGTGATGGTGGCCACTACCGGGGGCACGACCCAAGGCGCCAGAATAATCGCTCTGAAAACGCCTCTGAACCGGATATCCTGATTCAGCAGCAAGGCGATCAACATTCCTAATATGTAGGAAAACAGCACAACGGCAAACGCGTAAAGAATGGTAAATCCAAATACTTGATAAAATTTCGAATCCTGAAATATTTCCACAAAATTCTGAATCCCTACCCAGGCATCCGCACCGGTATTAAGATTTGTATTTGTGAAAGCCAAGTAAACTCCGTCAAGCAGCGGTATGATGGAAACCACTACCAGGAGCAGCGTTGCCGGCACTACCATTAAGTATCCAAACAGCCGGCTCCCCTCACGGTTTCCCCTCCGTATTTTATTCACATCTACATCCCCTCTCTCATTGCTTTAACGTAATTTTGCAGCCCCTTTGTTATGTTTCACATTTTTACCGCCCTCCGTGTTTAGATTATGGTTGAATTATCTCACAGTAAGTCGAAAGAGGCTACCCTATAAATTTCATGTGAATCCCCCGACAAATTTTATATTTTGTGCTAATTGTATACTAAATTGTTTTTATTCTAATTTTTTATAATCAGATTAGACATCATCAACAAAACAATATGAATGATAGGATTTGTTCCAAATGATAAGGCGGTCAGCACCTAATCAACTGAAGTCGCTGCTGGTAAGGGTTAATGGTATTTCCGCCCAAATTTCTCATTGAAAATATATCCCATTCTTAATTTTAGAAAAGCTCCCCTTGGCGGAGCATTATCCGTCCTCCCTATTTATTTCTGAAATCCTATCGCAAAAATAAAAGTGAATAAACCTTCTTCGAACAGATTGAAAAATTATCGCCAAAAGCTGAAAATGTAAAAAACATTGTAATTTATATCCGCTTACTCTATTTTTCTAGTCTAATTTAATAATAAAAACATTGTTCACTGACATCTATGCGTGAATTTGTCAAAACTTTTCACATTTGTGCTATTTCGTTTGACGGAGAAACCTCCGGCTGTTATAATAAATTTGAAAGAAATCTTCCAGTGTTCGACATAGTATCAGCTAAATCGGGGCTGATACTTTTTTTGTGAACCACAACGTTGCAAGGAGGACTTACAGCATGGCAGCCACACAGGATGCTCAAGAACTTTTTAATTCACACGACAGCGCAGTCGCCCCTCTCGGCCTGGTTGTTACCGAAGGCGCCCGGGAATTAGGCGAAAAGATCAACGCCCATTTAGTGAGCTGGGCGACACCAGACAATAATCCCAGAGGAACGTTCCTTGTAGAAAATGAATGTCCGCGTTTTTCTTCCGGGGACAGCAAAGGGCTGATTCGAAGCACCATCCGGGGAGACGATTTGTTTTTCCTGGTAGATGTGGGAAATTACAGCTGTACTTATAAGCTGTTCGGCAAACAAAACGCTATGTCCCCTGACGACCACTTTCAGGATCTTAAGCGTTTAATTCAGGCCGCCAGCGGAAAGGCCCACCGGATCAGCGTGATTATGCCCCTGTTGTACGGCGGGCGCCAGCACCGCCGCAGCTACCGTGAATCCCTGGACTGCGCCTGCGCGCTGCAGGAATTGCAGGCTATGGGAGTTTCCAATATTGTTACCTTTGACGCCCATGACTCCCGGGTACAAAACGCCGTGCCTCTGATGGGCTTTGACAATGTAATGCCTTATTATCAGGTGCTGAAGGCGCTGACGAGAAAAATCCCGGATTTAAAGCTCAACCGTGAGCACTTCATGGTGGTAAGCCCGGATGAAGGCGCCATGAACCGAAATATGTATTATGCCTCCGTTCTGGGAGTCGATCTGGGTATGTTCTATAAAAGAAGGGATTACTCCCGGGTCGTCAATGGCCGGAACCCAATTGTCGCTCATGAGTATCTTGGCGCTTCCGTTGAGGGTAAGGATATCTTTATCACCGACGATATCATTTCCTCCGGCGAATCTATGCTGGATATCGCCTATGAGTTGAAAAAGCAAAAGGCCTCCCGCATTTTCTGCTACGCTACCTATTCTATCTTCACTAATGGGCTGGATGACTTCGATAAGGCCTATCATGACGGAGTCATTAACGGTGTGCTGGGCAGCAACCTCACCTACAGAACGGACGCCCTCAAGCAGAGAGAATGGTTCTTTGAGGTGGATGTATCCAAATATATCGCCTACTTTATCGCGGCGGTCAATCACGATATTTCCGTCAGCGCCATTATCGATCCCCATGAGAAAATTCAGGCCCTTTTAAAAAAATACCAGTCCTAAAGTAGGTCTAACTAAAAAAACAGCTTAGCCTTACTTCGAAACAAAAAGCCATCTTTACAGATGGCTTTTTGTTATTTTGATTTCCATAGGATTCGAACAGTCCTGCTTTCCAGCCTGTCAAACAGCGTGGAACGCCTTGCTCTGGCATGGCTGTTTCCCGTGTATTTTGTAGAAAAAGACGATTTTTTTAAAATAGGCTTTACTTTAGCTTGCTAATCAGGTAAAATACTACATGTTGATCCTTGGGCATCGCCCAAATAATCACGTTTTAGGAAAGGCGGAGTAAATTTATGAAAAAAGTATTAGCGGCATTGATGGCCCTGGCTCTTGCGGCCACCTGTGCGGCCTGCGGGGATAACGGCGGTTCCTCTTCCACTGGCGGAGAAGACAGCAATGGATCTTCCTCTGCGGCCGCCACAGACGATCAATCCTGGGAAAAGGTAGAGTCTGCCGGCACACTGGTGCTCGGTTTAGATGACGCGTTCCCTCCCATGGGCTATAAGGATACCGAAACCGGCGACATCATCGGCTTCGATATCGACATCGCCAAGGAGGTTTGCAGCCGTTTGGGGATTGAGCTGAAGCTTCAGCCCATCGATTGGAACAATAAGCAGTCCGAGCTGGAAAACGGCAATGTTGACTGCCTGTGGAACGGCTTCAGCAAGACGCCGGAGCGCGACGAACAGTTTAATTTAAGTATCCCCTATATGAAGAATGAGCAGATCATTCTGGTAAAAACCGATTCCGATTATCAGACCTTAGAGGATCTGGCGGGAAAGACCATCGGCGTACAGGCCGACTCCTCTGCGGAATCTGCTTTGGAGGCTGAGGAAAACAAGGAGTTCAAGGATTCCTTGGGAGAGATTGTAAAAATTGAGGACTATGCCATGGCGGTTTTGGAGATCCAAAACGGCACCATCGACGCTATTTCTATCGATGAGGTTGTCGCCCGCTTCTATTTGAACAATGATCCCGACGCTTACCGTATTCTGTCCGACAGTGATGGCAACGCCCTTTCTTTGGCCACAGAGGACTATGTCATCGGCTTCCGGAAAAGCGACAACGCCTTGAAGGAAAAGGTCGAAGAAGCCCTGAGAGAGATGTCTTCCGACGGCACCATGAAAACAATCTCTGAAGAATGGTTCGGCGAGGATGTCACCACGGTGGAATAATATTCCTCTGTGATTTTCCTGCGATACACGTACAACGTTGGAGGCTGTAACATATGAACTATCAGGTATTGCTGACAGAAATGCTGCAAGGCACGCTAATGACCCTGCGTATTTTCTTTTCTACCTTGGTATTTGCGCTGCCCTTGGGCCTTCTGGTTTCCTTAGGCCGTATGTCTAAAATAAAAATCATCAATTGGCCGGTAAGGCTTTTTATTCTGATCATGCGGGGCACCCCCTTGATGCTGCAGCTTCTATTCGTGTTCTATGGCTTAAAGCCTCTGTTTGGAATCCAGCTTGACCGGGTAATCGCGGCGCAGGTGGCGTTCGCCTTGAACTACGCCGCTTATTTTGCCGAAATTTACCGCGGCGGCATCGAATCCATCCCCGATGGCCAGTATGAGGCGGCAAAGGTTCTCGGCTTTAACAAAAAGCAGACCTTTTTCCGAATCATTCTGCCTCAGGTGGTCAAGCGGATTATTCCGCCGATGGGCAACGAGTTTATTACCCTGGTAAAGGACACCTCTCTGGCTCAGGTTATCGCTGTGGTAGAGCTGCTGAAGGTCACCAACAACTGGGTCTCATCTGCGGTAAGCATGGTTCCCTTTGTGATCGCGGCAGTGTTCTATCTGGTGATGAACGGTGTGGTAACCCGCTGCTTCACCATCGCTGAAAAACGCTTGTCCTATTACCGGTAAGGAGGAATTTCAAATGGAAATGCTTACAGTAAAGGACGTTAAAAAAAGCTTTGACGGTGTTGAGATTCTCAAGGGAATCTCCTTAACGGTGGAAAAAGGCGGCGTATTGGCGATCATCGGCCCATCCGGTTCTGGAAAAAGCACACTGCTCAGGTGCATCACTCAGCTGGAGACCGTAGATGCCGGGGAAATTTCTATCTGCGGCGAAAGCCTGGTAAAAAACTCCCCTACGGGAACCGCGGTCTATTCCGATAAGGCTGCCTGCGCCAAGATTGGCTTGCATATCGGCCTGGTGTTTCAAAACTTTAACTTATTTCCCCACTTCTCCGTCCTGCAGAATATTACGGAGGCGCCGGTACGGGTCTTAGGAAAAACCAAAGAGGAGGCCAACAAGCTCGCTCATGAGCTGCTGGAAAAGATGGGGCTGCAGGACAAAGCCGACGCTTATCCCTACCAGCTTTCGGGCGGCCAGCAGCAGAGGGTTTCCATTGCCAGGGCGCTGGCAATGAACCCGGATATTCTTTTCTTTGACGAGCCTACTTCAGCGCTGGATCCGGAGCTTACTGGGGAAATCCTGAAGGTAATTCGTGAATTGGCCTCAGAGCATATGACAATGGTCGTGGTTACTCATGAAATGAAATTCGCAAGAGATGTGGCGGATAAGGTCATTTTTATGGACGACGGCGTTATTGTTGAAGCGGGAACCCCGGAAGAGGTCTTCGGACATACGCAGAACCCGCGAACCAAGGCTTTTCTTGCCCGGTTTAACGAAAATTAGCGGGAACAATTTTTCCATAGGGTGGCCGTATCTTTTTTCAGCTCAATATTCGATTGAAACCTGCGGCTTTTTTAACCGTTTCTCTGTAATTATGATATAGCCGCAGCAGCGCTTTCGTATTATCAAGGCTTTAGTTCCTTGATCAAGGAAAGTTCTTATAAAAGCCTTATAATAAAATGAGCGGCCGCATCGATTAAAATCAAAATAAAAAGAGCTTTGGCAATGATGCCAAAGCTCTTTTTATTCCCACCGGCGGACTTCTTTTAGATTTTTCTCCTCCGCAGTCCGCAAGGCGATGGCCAGCCGCTTTTAAAAGCTTCGGGTAAACAGTTCCTGATCGGACAAAAGCTCTTCTACGGTATCAAAACCCAGGCGTTTCAACAGCTCCAGCACATAGGGATTTTCGAGGGGAGTTTCAAATCGGGCCTTTTCGCCGTAAGCGTCCACTGTTTTGCGTCCCAATTCCTGGTTGATTACCCTCTTAGGGCCGCCAACGCATCCGCCTACACAGCCCATTCCCTCAAAAAAGTTGGCGCCGCCTCTTCCCTCTAAAAGACTATCGATCATTTCCTTGCAGGCGGGAACGCCATCCGCCTGCCGGGTTTTTATCTTCATGCTTTTTTCCGGCGCCAGCTTTTCTAAAGTGCTTTGCACCGCCTGGCTCACGCCGCCGGTCCTCGCATAAATTCTTCCGGCTTTCGAGGAGTGCTCCCTCTTTCGATCCCTCATGCTTTCAGGCTTTATCCTTAAAGCGTCGAAAATGTCCTGCATCTCCTCAAAGGTCAGCACATAATCGATGGCTCCTTGCAAATCCTTCTCTCTGGCCTCTGCCTTTTTCGCGATACAGGGGCCGACAAAAATCGTTACAGCGCCAGGATGCAGCTTTTTGATCGTTCGTCCGCAGGCAATCATGGGAGACACCGCTCCAGGCACATGAGGCATCAGCTGATGATAAATTTTTCGGATCATCCCAATCCACATGGGACAACAGCAGCTGGTCAGCTGAAAATCCGATTCCGTCTTGATATTACGGTCAAATTCCAGTGCCTCCTTCAGCGTCAGAATATCCGCGAAAATGGCTACTTCCACCATACCGTCAAATCCAATGCGCCGAAAAGCGCTGCGAAGCATCCCAGGAGTCACCTGCGGGCTGAACTGACCGATAAAAGCGGGAGCTACCAGGGCGTAGACCATCTGATCGCTCTCCAGAACCGCTTTCATTGCCGGAAGAATATCCTTGCTGGCTACCAGCTTTTTCGCCTGACAGGCGTCGATACAGGCAGAACAGCCTACACAGTCCTCATTAATCGAAAGCTTCCCGTCGCTTCCTATTTTAATTGCGTTAAACAGGCAGCTGGCCTGACATTCCGGCGTTTTGCCCGGATCGCAGCTGCAATCGCCCACCTTCCAAACCACAGGGTATTTGCGAGGGTGGAGCAGGCAGTCCAATTCGCTTTGCGAAGCGTTTTTTGTCTTTTCCCTGACAAATTCTTCATACAGTTCCCTAAGCGGCGTCATAACCATTCCTCCTTTCCTATTGTTATTCCAAAAGAAGGGCTTCCTTATCCTTTTTCCAAAGAAAGAGCGGAAGAAGCTCCTGAAAGCTGGCTTCTTCCGCTCACTGACCGCCTTATTGCGCAAACCTTTTGGCTTTGTAAAGCATAAAGCCAAACAGGCTGCTATTCTCCCAAGTAGTAATAAAAAATATGGATATCCTCATAGCTGCCGTTTTTTAAATGATAGCCGTCTTTAATCGTCCCGATTTTATGAAAGCCCAGGCTTTCATAAAGATGAATAGCCGCCTGATTCGTAGCCACTACAGCGTTAAACTGGAGCCCGCGAAACCCCTTTTCCCTTGCGTTCTCCAAGCAATGGCGCACCATTTTCCGCCCGATTCCCTCTCCGCGGCAGTCCTTCCGAACCGCGTAGGAAGCATTGGCAATATGGCCGCACCGTCCGAAATTATTGGGATGCAGGATATAAACGCCAACCACCTCTCCATTGAGCGTAGCGCAAACAGTAGAGGCCTGCTCCCGGAACATCTTCAAAGCTTCTTTTTCCGAAAGGGCTTTATCGCCAGGGAAGCTGATTCCCTCCTCCACGACGTCGTTCCATATTTCCGTCATCTCGGGCAGCTGTTCCTCTGCGAATTCCTTCATTACTAATTCCATCGGATGTATCCCCTTTTTTATTTTTCCCCTTTATGCTAACAGCTTCTGCCGGATTTGTCCAGTCCTTCCGGCGTTTTGTACATAGAATCTTTACAAATTTTTCTTTTAAAAATACTATAATAATATTACGAAATATTAAGAAAGCAGGTGCGTTATGGGCCATTTTGTGTCCTTTGACCAAGTCTCTAAAATTTACCGCATGGGCGAGGTCACGATCAAGGCCGCTGATAAGATTTCCTTTGAAATTGACAAGGGGGAATTCTGTGTGATCGTGGGTCCCAGCGGCGCTGGAAAAACTACCGTGCTGAACATGCTCGGCGGCATGGATACCTGCGACGAAGGCACTATTCTGCTGGATGGAAGCCGGATCAGCGATTATAATCAAAAGGAGCTTACCCGCTACCGACGGTACGACGTGGGCTTTGTATTCCAGTTCTATAATTTGGTGCAGAACCTGACCGCCCTGGAAAACGTGGAGCTGGCCTCTGAAATCTGCGAGAACCCGCTGGACGCCAGCGAGACCCTGGCCCATGTTGGACTGAGCGAGCGTATGGATAATTTTCCCGCTCAGCTTTCCGGCGGCGAGCAGCAGCGGGTCTCCATTGCCCGGGCTTTGGCGAAAAACCCAAAAATCCTGCTCTGCGATGAGCCTACCGGCGCTTTGGATTACAACACTGGAAAGACTATTTTAAAGCTGCTGCAGGACACCTGCCGTTCTATGGGAAAAACCGTTATTGTCATCACACACAATCAGGCCATCACCGCTATGGCCGACCGGGTGATCCACATCAAAAGCGGAACTGTTACCGATATGGCTTTAAATCCTAACCCCACACCGGTAGAAAGGATTGAATGGTAGTGAAACGCTCCTATTCGAAAATGATCCTCCGGGAATTCCGCCACAGCTTCAGCCGCTTTTTAGCGATCTTTGCTATTATCGCCTTAGGCGTGGGCTTTTTGGCCGGGCTTCTGGCCACTACCCCGGATATGCGGTATTCCATGGATCAATATTACCGCCAAACCAACCTGATGGATCTCCGGATTGTTTCTACAATGGGGCTGACAAAGCAGGATGTTGAGGAGATCCGAAGCACTGAGGGCGTAGAGGAAGGGATGCCCTCCTATACCTCTGACGCCCTGGTTACTCTTCCCAGCGAGGATACTGCAGTTGCCCGCATCCACAGTCTGCCGGCCTGCAGGGAAGCCGGTGAGCCGCTGACCTCCGAAACCTCGGGCTATCTGAACCAGCTTACCCTGGCGGAGGGGCGGCTTCCTGAAAATCCGGGGGAATGCGTCATTAAGCCGGAGCACCTCTCCTCTGAAATCATTCCCATCGGCTCCACCATCAAGCTTTCTGAGGAAAACCAGAATTTAGAGGAGACCTTCCAAACCACCGAATACATAGTGGTGGGCTATGTTTACAGCTCCTATTACGCCTCCATTGAAAAAGAAACCAGCACCGTCGGCAATGGCACGGTAGGCATGGTTATGTTCATTCCCGAGCAGGATTTCGCTCTGGATGTGTATACGGATATGTTCGTCACCCTTTCTGACGCCAAGGCGCTGGATTCCTTATCCGATCCATCAGCCTATGACGCGGCAGTAGACCCGGTTGTTTCCACCTTGGAGGATCTGGGGCAACAGCGTGCGCCTTTGCGGGATAAGGAAATCCGCGAGGAAGCCCAGGAGAAAATCGATGACGCGCAGAAGGAATTTGAGGAACAAAAAGCCGACGCACAGAAGCAGCTTGATGACGCCAGGGCGGAATTGGACAACGGCTGGCAGGAGCTGGACAGCGCAAAGCAAGAGCTGAGCGACGGTAAGCTTGCGCTGGAGGAGGCCCGCAGGCAGTTAGAGGAGGCGCCCGGCCAAATCTCTTCCGGAGAGGCGGAGATTCAGTCTAGCGAGGAAACGCTGGCCCAAGGCCAGGCGGAATATGACGCCGGCTGGCAGGAGTACCAGTCCCAAAAGCAGGAGGCCGAAGCCGCTTTTGCCCAGCAGGAGCAGGATTTAGGCCAGAAAGAGGACGAATACAACGTTAACAAGGCGGCCTTGGACCTTGAAAAAGGAAAGCTGGATCAGGCGAAAGCAGAAATTGACGCCGCAAAGCTTTCCATTGAGCAGCTGCGCCAGCAAGGGTTGATTCAGCAGGCCCAGCAGTTGGAGGAGCAGCTAAAGCCTAAGGAGGAGGCTTACGCCGCCGGTTTCCAGCAGTATCAGGAGGCCAAGGCTCAGCTGGATGGCTACAAGCTTTTATTAGATCAGGGCCGTCAGACGCTGGAGGCCGCCAAACAAGAGGCTCAGCAAAAATTCGAGGAAACAGAAGGCCAGCTTGCCGGCGCTAAAAAAGAGTTGGATGACGGCTGGCTTCAGCTTGACAGCGCCAAAGCGGAGCTGGCTCAAGCCAAGCTGGAGCTGGAAAACGGGCGGCGGGAGCTGGAGGAAAACCAGAAAACGTTGGACGACGCCCAGTTTCAGATCGACGACAGTGAAAAGCAGCTGGAAGAAGGCGAAGCTGAATACTTAAAAAGTAAAACCGAGGCCGATCAAAAGCTGAGCGACGCGCAAAAGGAAATTGACGACGCGCAGAAGGAATTGGATCAGCTGGAGCCCTCGGAATGGATGGTGCTGGGCAGGGATACCAACGTGGGGTATGTGAGCTTTGATTCCAACGCGGAAAAGGTGGAAGCCATCGCCAAGGTATTCCCTATTTTCTTCTTCCTGGTCGCGGCGCTGGTCGTGCTCACCACCGCCACCCGTATGGTAGATGAGGAGAGAACGCAAATCGGCGTGATGAAGGCTCTGGGCTACGGCAAAGGAAAAATCGCGGCCCAATATCTGATTTACGTTGCCGTGGCCACTATTACCGGCAGCCTGTTCGGTTTACTGGTCGGTTTCTATGTATTCCCCACGGTGATCTGGAACGCCTACACCATAATGTACGACTTGCCGGCGCTGGTCATCCAATTCAACTGGAAATACGCTCTGTTATCCTCCGGAGCCGCGATTTTGACTACTCTGTTGACCACCTTCTGGGCCTGCTACAGTTCCTTAAAGGAAGCGCCCTCCAGGCTGATCCTTCCCAAAGCTCCAAAGAGCGGCAAACGGATTCTGCTGGAGAAGATAACTCCCCTATGGTCCCGGCTTTCCTTTATCCACAAAGTCACCGCCCGGAATCTGTTCCGGTACAAAAAGCGGTTCCTGATGACGGTGGTCGGCATCGCCGGCTGTACCGCTCTGCTGCTGACCGGGTTTGGCCTCCAGGATTCTATTTCCGATATTGTCAATCTCCAGTTTGGGGAAGTGCTGCAATATAATCTCACCATCACCGCCAAGGACTCCGAAAAGATGAAGGAAGATCCCGTCGTTCAGGAGCTTCTGGACGATACCGGTACGGTAGACCGGTACCTGCGGATCGCACAAGAGGGCGGCGATGCGTCCGCCAACGGCCAAAGCCTGGATGTTTATTTATTTGTCCCTGAGGAGCCAGACCGGCTGTCCCAGTTTGTTACCCTCCAGGATCGGAAATCGAAGGTACCGGCTGAGCTTGAAGAAGACGCTGTCCTGCTGACGGAAAAAGCGGCGGAACGGCTTGGTGTTGCTGTAGGGGATACCATCACGGTACAGCGCAACGATGATCACAGGCAGGCGGAGTTTACCGTCGGCGGTGTTGTTGAGAACTATGTCCAAAATTACATCTACCTATCCCCTGCGCTTTACGAGGAAGGATACCATACGCAGCCGGAAATGAACCAGACTATCGCCGTCGTACCGGATGGCTCCCAGGAAAACCGTGACCGGATCACCTCGGCATTTCTGGAATCCGATCAGGTGCAGGCCGTCAGTTTTACCGACGACATCAAGGCTTCTTTCCAAAACACCATCAAAAGCATTGACTTTATCGTGATTGTGCTGATTGTCTCCGCCGGCTTACTGGCCTTTGTGGTGCTTTATAATTTGACCAACATCAACATCACCGAGCGGCAAAAGGAAATCGCCACCATCAAGGTGCTGGGCTTCTATGACAAAGAGGTCTCCGCCTATATCTACCGGGAAACAGGCATTCTTACGCTGATCGGTACGGCAATCGGCCTGATATTCGGTATCTTCCTCCACGCCTTCGTGGTGAAGACAGCGGAAGTGGATATGGTCATGTTTGGCCGGGAGATCAAGTGGCTCAGCTATGTGTTCTCCGCTTTACTCACGATCTTCTTCTCTATCATTGTCAACCTGGTCATGTACCGCAAGCTGAAAAAGATCAGTATGGTGGAGTCCATGAAATCCACAGAGTAAAAAACTTGGTGCTATACGATCACATAATAAAATAACGGGATACCGGAAAAGCCCCGGCCTTAAAAGGCCGGGGCTTTTCTCTGTGTCTACTAAGCTTTTTCCAGGTTATAATTCCTATTGTTGAAGGTTACTCCCCTAAAATTTCAACGTCGATATCCAGCATCTGGCAGATCATCTTCAGGCTTTCCACATGATCCCCGTAAACCGCATGACAGTGATTGGCGTCAAAACGGTCTAAGAAAATCTGATGGTCAAAGGGCAGCTTCGCAAACACGTGGGGCCACTCCTTGGTGGTCTCCGCCATTTTCTCCTCCGGCAGCTCTACGAACTCGGTGGGAATAATGGTCATGCGGTATTTTCCCTCTGTCCTGTTCAGACGGGCGATGGTAGCCTTGCCAGGCTTCGTCATCAGGTTTACATGGCAGCCGCCGCCGGCGTAAATATCCAGGCAAGGATACAGAGTAACCTTTTTCAAGTTCTCCCTGGGATCGTCGGAAGCCGCCGCGTAATAGGTGGATTGTGAACCGCAGTTGCAGAACACCATCACGTCATAATCCTTATCATAGTGACGCACATCCATGAACACCACCGGATCGTTGGTGAGCAAATGGAGGATCTGCATGGTCAGCGCGGCGTCGCTGTCCGCTTCGCAGGCGCATACCACCGGCTCCTTAGGGCCATCCCAGTCATAGGGGTCGTTGCAGAAAGCGGCGCTCAAGCATTGGGTGCAGTAATGGCGGCTCATCTCATAGTGGCATTTTACGCCGATGAAGTCCAGCCTGCGGTCTTCGATGATCTTCTTGGTAGCCTCGTAATGGCGGATCTGCTGCTTCAGCTTTTCCGGAGTCAGCTTTTTGTCGTCATACTCAATGCGGCCCACATTTTCCGTCAGCCAGCCGAACGCCTTATCCACCTGCTCCTGGGGAATCGTATCCGCCAGGCGCACGATCTCAGACTGGTCGATATGTTCGATATCAATGCCGAATTTATCCTGCCAGTCCTGCATACTCACCGTGGCGCTGTACATTCCCAGGCTTCTGCCGCCAATCAGCCCATAGGTAGAACCCTTTAGGGAGTTTACCACATGGGCGCATTTAGCGAATTGGAGAACCTTATCTAAAACTTCCTTGTCATTGATATCTCCAGCCGCTCTGAAATGCTCGATGCCCAGATGATGCAGGGCGCCGCCCGCCGCCAGCATAGCCACCATGCCAGGCCAGTCGGGGTTCAGGTTTGCGGCCAGCAAAAACGGGCCCTTTCCGAATTTCGCGGCAATAGCGGAAAAATTAGGAAAGCTGAACACGCCATAGGAGAAAATAGTTCCGTCCACATCCTCCGCGACCATTTTCTGCCCCTGGAGCTTCGCCTCCTCGGGAGAATGCACCAGATAATCCGCTTCCACCACATCGACCTCGCCGGATGCCCTCAGCGCTTTTACGATAGCGTCCATCTGCTCCTGGACGATACCCTTCAGTTCCTCATGAACCTCCGGTTCGCCGTCGGAAAAGCCGATTACGCCAATTTTCGGTTTCTTATTCATTTCTGCCACGCTCCTAATTTCACTTATTGATAACCTGAATGAACCGTAACAGGGCTCAAGCTTGCAGCAGCTCTTTGATGCCCTGAGACAGCGCCTTAATGATCAGGCAGCAGGAGGTAGCTCCCGCGTCTAAAACACCTCTGGAGCGCTCTCCCAAGCGGCTGGCTCTTCCAAGCTTTGCCACCAAATCCTTAGTGGATTCCTTTCCCGCTTCCGCGGCTTCTTCCATCTTGTTCAGGGCCTCCGAAAAATCGTCGCCCGCCTCCACAGACTTTTTCAGGCTTTCTACTGCCGGGGTCAGGGTGTCAACCAGCGTTTTATCCCCTACCTTAGCCCCGCCGAGGCTCTGAATTCCATCCAGCGCCGCCGCCATCATATCGGAGAACAAGGGAAGATCCAAGGCTTCCTTGCCCTTGACGGTTCTGGCAAGACGTCCGAAAAAGGTGCCGTACAACGGCCCCATGGAGCCGCCGATCTCGTTCATGAGAACCCGGGACAGCAGCTTTAAATTTTCCTGCAGGCCTTCTCCCGCCTCGCTCTGCCGGGAAAGATAAATGCCCGCGCCCTTATCCATATTAATACCGTGATCACCGTCGCCGATCAGGCCGTCAATGGTACTTAAATACTCTTTGTTGTCTCGGATGCACTGGGCAGCCTTAACAACGATGCCGCCGGAATTGGCGGTTGCAATCGAACTCATGCAAGTAATCTCCTTCCGTATTCCTGACACATACAGCTTATTTCTGGAACTGCTTCCAGGCTACCGTATCAATCTCCATATTGAGGTATTCCTTCATCTCATCATCCACCTGGCAGAGCGTTACCGTAGCGCCCTTCATGTCCAAAGAGGTAAAGTAATTGCCAACCAGCGGGAATACTACCTTGAAGCCGTTAGACTCCAGGATCTTTTCTACCTCCTGATAGAGCACATACAGCTCCATTACCGGGGTAGAGCCCAGTCCGGAAACCAGAACCGCCAGCTCGCCATTGCCTTTATCGGAAATATCATCCATCACCAGCTTGGTCATTTTTTCAGCGATTTCCTTCGCGGTGCCCAGCCTGCACACCTCCACGCCAGGCTCGCCGTGATGTCCGATGCCAAATTCCGCGGTGCCCTCCTCAATCTGGAAATTAGGCTTTCCGGCGGCAGGCAGCGAGCAAGGGCTCAGGCCTACGCCCACGCTGTGGCAATTGTCAATGGCCTTTTGAGCCGCCGCGATGACCTCATCCAAGGTTCCGCCCATCGCAGCCTTGGCGCCGGCGCATTTCCACATAAAGATCTCGCCGGCAACGCCGCGGCGCTTTTCCCGGTTTTCCTTGGGCGCGGAAGCGACGTCGTCGTTGGCCACCACGATTTTCACCTCGATATCGTCATCCTCCGCCATTTCCATGGCCATTTTCACGTTCATATTGTCGCCGGCGTAGTTTCCATACAAACAGGCGACGCCGTTGCCGTGGTCAGCGGCCCGGATGGCGTCGTAAAACGCTACCGCCGTGGGGGAAGAAAAGATCTCGCCCACCGCTACGGCATCCACCATATTGCGTCCCACATAGCCGATAAACGCGGGCTTATGGCCGGAGCCGCCGCCGGTAACGATACCAACCTTGCCCTCTCTGACGGGCTGCGCAGTCTTGAACACTCTGGGATTGTCCGTGGGGGCTACAATGTCACTGTGGGCCTTGGCGTAGCCCTTCAGCATATCCTCCACGATATACTGGGGATCGTTGGCAAACATCTGCATAGATACAACCTCCTAAAAAATATTATTTGAAATATTTTTCTTCCATCTGCTTGATAGCTTCCACCTTGGGAGCAGAGCCGCCGCCGGCAAAATCACAGGTCAGCCATAGCTTCACCAGCATTTTCGCCAGCTCCGGGCCAATGACTCTGGCGCCCATGCACATAATCTGGGCGTCATTGCTTTTGCGGGAGCGTTCCGTAGAAAAGGGATCATGACAAACAGCAGCCCGGATTCCTTTCACCTTATTGGCGGCCATCGCCATGCCGATGCCGGTGCCGCAGATTAAAATACCGCGGTCCGCCTCGCCGTCCGCCACGATGTTAGCCACCCTTTCGGCAATGTTTGGATAGAGCACCACTTCGTCATCCCGACATCCCTCGTCTGTCACTTCGATTCCTTCCTTTTGAAGCAGATCAATGATAATATGCTTTAAACCACAGCCCGCTTCGTCACAACCAATGGCAATTTTCACAAAGGACCCCTCTTTTCATATATGAAATAATGTTATTGTATATGAAAATTATATCGTAAAGCACCGAATCTGTCAAGAAGGATTGCACTGTTTTAAAATAATTGCTACAATAAAGTTAAAGGAGGAATTCCATTGAACAACCAAACACCGCCCTCCGCCGCGCCCGCGCTGGACAGAGGGCTCTCCATGATTGAATATTTGCTGGAAATCAACCAGCCCGCATCTCTAAAAAAAATCTCGGACGAATTATCGATTCCCATCGCTTCCGCTTTCCGGCTGATTAAAACCCTGGCCGCTCGGGGCTACGTGGATGAAATCAGCTCAAATCAGCAGCTTTATGTGCCAGGAAGCAAGCTGTTCCAAATTGTACAGCGGTACCAATTAAACAATCCTCTTCAATCTATGGCCCAGGCGCCTTTAAAAGAACTGGCCGCGGCCACAGGCCAAACCGCTCAGCTTGCCCTGTTTCAAAACAGAACCGTTCTCTATATTGACCAGGCGATCCCAGTAAATCCGGTATCAATTGTGGCGCCCATGCATACTCCTATCCCGATCAATATCACCGCAGCCGGAAAAATTATCTGCGCTCAATTATCTGCAGAGGAGCAGCAGGATCTGCTGAACCACGAAACCCTAGTACAAAAAACCCCCTATTCTATCAGCAGCATCAGCGCTCTTCTGCAAAATATCAAAAGCGCCAGGCAAAAAGGCTATGCTACGGACATCGAGGAATATTCCAGAGGCATCGGCTGTATCGCCGCTGCGGTTTTAGACGGTCTAAACCGCTGTGTAGGCGCCATTGGCATCACTGGACATATCGACCAATACCGCAAAAAAGAAATTTTTGACGGGAATGTTAAAGCAGTGCTGGCTGCGGCGGAAAGGGTTTCCCGCTCTATGGGCTACAGCAGTCAATATCCTCCGGTAGCAACGTCTTAACATTCTCAAGTCAAATCTTAAAGCAATCAAAAGCCGTCGCCAGCAGTCCCTTTTATCTATCATCTGCGGCAAAGGCGCTAGTAAGCTGCCGTTACTGTGATTCCTAGTGCTTATCATAAATTTCTCTTAAACGGCCCCAAAAGCTCCCAGGAAATTAAAATTTCCCGGGAGCCGTTATTTTCAAACATTCTCCGGGCTTTCCCTATTGTTTTCTTTTTCTATCTATTGTAAAATAATATCAATACAAACAAAGGAGGAAAGAGGTATGTTTTGTCCTCACTGCGGCCAGAACAATCCCCCGGATAGTCTATTTTGTACTTATTGCGGCGCGTGTTTAAATTATGATGATAATAATTCATTTCAGCCCACACCCCCTATGAATCCGTATACTCCGCCTCAGGCACCGTATCCCCCCTATCAATACCCGCCCTATCCGCCTATGGCGCCCGTTAAGCCCAAGCAGACCAACCCTTGCGCCATCGCTGGATTTGTGCTTTCTCTGGTATCCGTCTTTCTTCCATGGTTTGGATTCGTCTGCGCGCTTTTGGGCGTAATTTTATCCGGCGTCGGTATTTCACAGAGTACCCGGCTGGATCAGGACGGCAAAGGCTTTGGGATCGCCGGCGTTATCGTCAGCTCCTTTGTGCTCTTTTTCTATGTTTTGGTCATTATTCTCGTGGCCATCGGCATAAGCGTTTCCATATAGGCTATTAATAAGCTTCCAGTAAAGCCAGTCTTTTTATCCCAGCCATCTTTCGCGGCTGGGATTTTTTATAGGTCCGCTCTCTGCCCCATAAGCCGCAGGATGCTATATTCTAAAAATAAGCCCCTATCGCTTTGCTTAGAAACGGCTGACCTCAAATTGCCATAAGCCTATTTTTCAGCGTCCCATTGCCTTTAAGCAATTTTAAAAACAGCCTAGCAATAAAAAACTAATCTACAGCTCAAATTTGACAACAGAATTTGCGGAGGTAAAACAAAATTGGTGATTAGAAAAGAAACAACGAAGGATCACGCTGAAGTCTATCAGTTAATTAAGGAGGCTTTTGAAACTGCCGAGCATACCGATGGCAGTGAGCAGGACTTAGTTTGCGCCTTACGGAAAAGCGACGCTTTTATCGCAGATTTATCTCTTGTTGCAGAAATAAGCGGAGAAATCGCAGGGCACATTCTGTTTACAAAAGCGCGGGTTGGCAATGCCGAGGTTGTAGCTTTGGCCCCGTTATCGGTTAAGCCGGTTTATCAAAGACAGGGGGTAGGAACAGCTTTAATAAAGGAGGGGCACCGAATTGCGAAAGAATTGGGATATCAGTACTCCCTCGTTTTAGGAAGCGAATTATACTATCCCAGAATGGGATACCGCCCTGCCAGTCAATTGGGCGTAGAGCTTCCGCTAGGTATACCAGATCAGAATTTTATGATTGCTAAGCTGCGGAATGACGCAAAGCCTATCCGCGGCCCGGTAGCCTACGCAAAAGAATTTGGTTTGTAAGCTCAATTCATGATGATAGGGAAGGATACCGTTACGGTATCCTTTTTCGTTGAGCGCCGCAGATGTTTCCCATTCAAAATAAGATGGTTTTTTGCACCTCCTTTGCGGAATCGATCCCACGCTTCGTTTCTTTGGAAAACTCTCTTTTCGCGACATAAAAAGATATCATATCAATTTTTTATTTTCTGCTTGATGATTAAGCTAAAAAGGTGCTATGATTAATGGTATCAGAGAAAAGCACTAAATCGGAGGCTGACCATGTATATCGCGGATCTGCATATTCATTCCAAATATTCCAGGGCTACCAGCAAGGAATGCGTTCCTGAATATTTAGAGCTTTGGGCCCGGAAAAAAGGCATCTCTCTACTTGGGACCGGCGATTTCACCCATCCCGCCTGGAGGAAGGAGCTTTGGGAAAAGCTGGAGCCCGCAGAACCAGGGCTGTATACCCTAAAAAAAGAATTCCAATTTCCAGAGGGCCCCGACGCGCAAAGCACATCAGTACGCTTTGTGGTAACAGGAGAGATCAGCTCAATCTATAAAAAGAACGGAAAGGTCCGCAAGGTACATAATCTGATTCTTCTGCCTAGCCTGGAAGCTGCCGAGGAGCTTTCCCGGCGCTTGGAGCTGATAGGTAACATTCATTCCGACGGCAGGCCTATTTTAGGTCTGGACAGCCGGGATCTTTTGGAAACAGCCTTAGAGGCTGCCCCCGAGGCGGTATTCATTCCCGCACATATTTGGACTCCGCACTTTTCTCTATTTGGTGCTTTTTCCGGATTTGACAGCATTGAGGAATGTTTTGAGGATTTAACCCCCCACATTCACGCCTTAGAAACCGGGCTCTCCTCCGACCCGCCGATGAATTGGAGAATCTCCGCCTTAGACTCCTATACCCTGATTTCCAACTCCGACGCTCATTCTCCCGCTAAGCTGGGCCGGGAAGCCAATCTCCTGGAAACGGAGCTTTCCTATTCCGAATTAGCCAACGCCATTCAAGGAAGAAATCCTGACGGGCTTCTGGGAACCATTGAATTTTTCCCTGAGGAGGGAAAATATCATTACGATGGACACCGGAACTGCCATCTATGCTTAAAGCCCTCGGAAACGGAACAATATGGAGGCAGATGTCCTATCTGCGGCAAAAAAATCACCATCGGGGTGCAGCATCGGGTGGAGCAGCTGGCCGACCGGCCCGAGGGCTTTGTCAAGCCTAACGGCAAAGCTTTTGAAAGCCTGGTTCCTCTGCCGGAGGTGATCGCCGCCTCTACCAGCCATTCCCCAGCCAGCGTTAAGGTTTTGGCTCAGTACGAGGCCATGCTGAAACGGCTGGGGTCTGAATTTTCCATCCTCCGGGAAACCCCCTTAGAGGAAATCGGAAAAGCAGCCGGACCGTGTATCCAGGAGGGTATTCGCCGTCTGCGGGAGGGTCAGGTCGGCCGGGAGCCTGGCTATGACGGCGCTTATGGAGTAATCCATTTGCTGGAACAATCAGAAATTGAAGCAATCAGCGGCCAGACCAGCTTGTTCGGCAGCGACGTGCCTGTAAGGCGCCGCACTCCAAAATCCGCGCAGTCCCTCCCAGCCGGTCTTATAGCTTCTCCCACACAGCAAAAAGTCTCCTCAGGTCCCCAAAGCCGGATCGAGCAGCTTAATTCTGAGCAGCTTCTGGCAGTAACCAGCCAGGAGCCCATTATAGAGGTCATTGCAGGGCCTGGCACCGGAAAAACGAAAACCCTGGTTTCTAGAATTATTTATTCTGTGGAACAGCTTCACGAGCCGCCCGGAGAACTCACCGCCGTCACCTTCACCAACAAAGCCGCCGGCGAACTGCGCCAACGGTTAAAATGCGCCTTGCCCGCAAAAGCAGCTAACGCCGTTCATATCGGCACCTTTCATTCCCTATGCCTTAAGCTTCTTACAGGACTGCGGGGTAAAGTGACCTTAGCGGGTGAAGCCGAAGCTCTTGACATTGCCAGCCAGGTTCTACGCCTTTTAGGACTCAAGCTGTCCCCCAGAAGGCTTTTGCAGGAGGTCTCTAAATGGAAAAACGGCTTTTCTGAGGAAGCCTTGGAGCATCCAGGCGCCTGCCAGGAATACTGCCGGCGGCTGTCAGAACGGAAGCTGTTAGACTTTGACGATCTTCTCCTGGAGGTTCTGCGGGAGTATGAAAGAGATCCTGACGCATTTCCCTCTAAGCCCTTCAGACAGATTCTTGTGGACGAGTTTCAGGACTGCAATGGGGTCCAGTTCAAGCTGCTGCGGTATTGGAGTAAAAAAAACGGCAGGCTTTTTGTAATCGGAGATCCGGATCAATCGGTTTATGGTTTCCGGGGTTCCGACCCAGCCTGCTTTAAACGGCTTCAGGAGGAATATCCAGAGCTTCAGGCAGTCAGGCTGAAAACCAATTACCGTTCTTCTCCGGAAATTCTGTCCTGCGCTCTTCCGGTAATTTCTCATAACCCGGGCGGGAAGCGGGAGCTGGAGGCTTTCCGTCCTCCGCAAGGAGCGGTCCGCTTTCTCCCCTGTGAAAACGGCCTGTCTCAGGGTATCGCCATAGCCAAGGAAATCAACGCCATGGTCGGCGGCATCGATATGCTGGACGCCCAGTCCTGCGTTTCCTCCCAGCGGGAAACCTCCCGGGATTTTTCCGAAATCGCTATTTTATACCGCACTCACCACGAAGCGGAGCTTCTGGAAAAATGTCTCCAAAGGGAGAGCATCCCTTATGTGGTAGCCGGGCGTGAGGATTTTCTCCGCCACGATAAGGTGCGGGGATTGACCTGCTTCTTCCAATTTTTATCCGAGCCGGATGATCTTACCGCCCTTGCCGTGTGCTTAAAGCTTTTATTCAGCTGCCCGGAGGATTTGTCGGAGAGCCTGCAACGCTTTTTAAGCTCTTATCAGGGATATTCCCTTCCGAAAAAGCTGGAGCTTTTAGAAAATGAGTACCGAAATGTAGGCGTTCTGACAATTTCCTTACCTCTGTTTCGCAGCATATATCCCCTACTGGAAAAGAAAAAGCCCGCGAAGCTTCTGGAAACAGCCGCGCTGGAGCTTTCTCTGGAGCAGGAACCGGCTGTACAAAAACTTCTTAACACCGCTTCTTTTTATTCCAAGACCTCTGAGCTTCTGGCCCAGCTCATTCTGGGTCAGGAAAGTGATCTAACCCGAAGCTGCAAAAAAAACCGGTTTTCCAGTGCCGTCACCTTAACTACTCTACACGGATCTAAGGGCTTGGAATTCCCCGTAGTTTTCCTTTGCGGCGTCAACCAGGGAAATCTGCCCCTGGAAGCTCAGGGCCGGATGCAAAGCATTGAGGAGGAACGCCGGCTGTTTTATGTCGGGATGACCCGTGCAAAGGATGAACTAATCCTTCTTTCTTCCGATCATCCCTCTCCTTTTCTCGGGGAAATCCCGCAAGAGCTTTTAAAACGGGAGGCGCGGCTTGCCGGCAAGGCTCCTCATCCGGCGCAGCAGCTAAGCTTATTTTGATTAGCCGGAGCACAGAAGAATGGGCTGTCATAATTCCAGGGAAACGTCCTGCTTGATTCGTCCCCATAAGGACCTGTTGCGGGAAAATTTCTCAGGACGCGCTGAGCCTGTTCTGAGCCTCCTCCCCCGCAGCATGAAAACTCATATGGTGCCGTTAAGCCGCTTTCAGCAGCCCGCTTCGCCCGATACCTGAAGCGCGAGCTTTTACGCGGCGCTTCCGTCAGCTGGGCCGACGGTTTCCGTACAAAAATCCCGGAGCGAAGCGCTCCGGGATTTTTAAGCATAAGCTCTTATTGCTTTGATAAATCCGTGGAAAAGGAAAACTGGTTCTTTCCACACTTTTTCGCGTGATACAGCGCTTGATCCGCTTTCGCCAGCAGGCTGTCAAAGGAAAGCCCGTCATCCGGGCTGCAAGCCACACCCACGCTGCCGGTAATTTCCCGTGGGGAACCAATTTCATCCCCGACTTTCCGAAACATCCCGCAGACCTCCCGGGCCTTCCTAATGATTGCCTCACGGGAACTGATTTCCTCCAGGAACACGATAAATTCGTCACCGCCGATTCTCCCTACAATATCGGTTCCGCGGAAAGCTCCCCTCAGCTTTTCTCCGATCTTCTGCAAAATTTTGTCCCCGTACTGATGGCCATAATCGTCATTAAAGGATTTAAAATCGTCGATGTCCATAAAGAACAGGGCACCCTGGGGCATTGGCTCAGAAAGCAGATAATCGGAAATCAATTCCACAGCCGCCTTCCGATTATAGGTGCCGGTCAAGGAATCCGTACTGGCCTGCCGTTTCAGCCGGGAGGTTTCCAGCTTCTGATCGTTAATATTAGTCATTTTCCCGATCAGCGATACGCATTCAGGCTCCTTTTCATTGCGCCAGAGAGCGTTAATCAATACCTCAAACCACTCGAAATCGCCAGCCAGCGTCTGCATACGCAGTTCCATTTTTCCAACGGGCTGCTCAGGAGTAAGCTCTTTGAGGACTTTCCATATAATTGGTTTATCCTCTTTCAGAATCTTATCTGTGTTCTCAATCACTTTGAGGGCATCCTGCATCTGAAAGCTCCCGCCGAACATTTCAGTATACTTTTCAGAAAAAGTCAACAAATCGGTCTGAGCGTCGTAGTCGAAGGTAATATCTCCCGACAAATCAGACAGCACCCGATATTTTTGCCGTTCCAGCTCTAAAAGCCGCAGCGTCCTTTCAGAAAGGGTTTCAGACTGACTTGCCGCCGGCTTGGAGGATACCGGCAAAGAAGGCGGCGCCAGCTGCTTTTCCGGCTGCCTTAATTCCATCAAAAGGTTATCTATTTCTTCCAAGAAGCAGTTTAACAGTTCCGGATTAAACTGTCCGCACTCACCGTTAACGATCATGGAAAGAGCCTTCTCATGGCTGTACACCGGCTTATAAACCCGTTCTCCCGTGAGAGCCTCATAAACGTCCGCCAAAGCAACCACCTGGGCCCAGATAGGAATCTGGTTTCCTTTTAAGCCATCGGGATAGCCTTTCCCATCCCAACGCTCATGATGATGGCGGCAAATCTCATAGCTATAGCGGTAATATTCTTCATCCTGGGCATAATTCAGGCTTTCCAAAATCTCACACCCCTTGGTGGTATGAGTTTTCATGATCTCAAATTCCTCCGGCGTAAGGCGTCCAGGCTTCAGAAGCACCTCATCCGGAATCGCAATTTTGCCGATATCGTGCAACGCGGCGGCATCTGAGATCATACTGATCTCCTCTTCCGAAAAATCGTACTGCTCATGCCGGGCTGACAGCGCCCTCAGCAAAAACTCTGTGATCTTCCGCATTCGGGCAATGTGAAATCCCGATTCGCTGCTCCGAAATTCCACTGCGGTGCTTAATGTGTCAATTACAAAGGTATTAGCTTTTTTCAGCTTTTCCGCCTGCTTCTCCAAAAGCCGGTATTGCTCTTGAAGCTTCGTTTCCAAAAAGCGCTTATGATTGTAAAGCTCGATGATATTTTCCACCCTGCGGTGAACAATTTCTGGATTAAAGGGCTTATTAATAATATCGGAAACCCCGCTGGTGTATCCCTTCAGCGCGGTACTCTCGCTATTTTCAGCGGTAATCAAAACAATTGGAATTTGTTGAAACCAACGGCTATTTCTCAACTGGCTCAACACCTGAAAGCCATCCATTTCCGGCATCACCAAGTCTAACAGCATTACCTTGATGCGGCCGCCGTTTTGTTCAAGCAGTTCTAAGGCTTCGGCGCCGTTTTCCGCCTCTAGGATGCTATATTCCTTTTGAAAAAGCTCGCTGAGAATGGCTCTGTTCAGTTCCACATCATCCACGATCAAGATGACCTCGTCACTTTTCACCGGCTCTATCACCACACTTTTCCGAAAATTTCTCCTCTGCCGACTATATTTCAGCCATGTAAAGCTAGCCTTTTACTTTTAATAAAACGGGAATATTTTTATTATAGCTGTTTTAGCCCTTCTTTTCAAGGAAATCATGTCCGTCCTTTTCATTTTTCTTTCCCCATCTTTTCCCCAAAAACATCATTAGGCAAGAGCCTGACAAAGCCAAGATCGTAGAAAAACGCTGTCACTTTCTGCCGCCTGCATCTTTCGAGGCTTAATCAACATCCAACAGCTTTTCCCCGCTTATTTATAAGATTATTATACCGTATTTTCAGGCTCATGAAAAGCCTGGAAGATACTTTTCGCCGTCCCAGGACAGCTTCCAGCCCGAAGCATAAAAAAAACCGGGCTGGAACTGCAATTCCAACCCGGGAAAAAATGGGAGGTCGATAGCTTAATATTCTCCCGCCACGCAAAGCTTCAGATGCTCCAGCGCTTGCTTATTGTAACGGCGGGGATTGTCGGTAAACTCCAGCTCAACCGCCAGGTTGCCCTGGTAGCCTACATTTTTCAAAGCCTGGATAACGGCAGTATAATCACAAATACCGCAGCCGGCAGGAATATTTCCTCTGGAAATAGAGTCGTTATCCTTACAGTGGACATTGAAGATACGCTTACCGCCCAACACGTAAATAGTCCATTCCGGATCGATATGCTGGTCGATCAGATGATTGGTATCCAGCTGGATGCCGAAATCGTCATCACCCACATCCTCCAGCACCTTCAGCATAGCGTGAGGGGTGGAAATCATAGAATGAGGGAAGCACTCAATGGACATCCGCAGGCCATATTTTTTCGCAATAGCCAAGGCTTTCTTGTAGCTGTCAATCAGCAAATCCCAGTCCTTCTGGAAACAGTAATCCGCAGGTAAGCGATAGCTTTGCTTCAAGGATGGAGCCATGGGGTTAAAGGTCCAGGGAGTCGCGCCAAAGGGCATGGGAACCAGGGCGGATACGATTTTGCAGCCAATCCATTTCGCGGTCTGCGCCGCTTTCTCAAAATGCTTTAAGCTGTCTGCGCGGACAGCCTCATCCGGATTATTCCAAACGGCATCCTGGAATACAAAAACATTGGGCTCCAAGCCGATCTTTCTGGAATGCTCTCCCAGCTCGGTGCTGCTCTTTTCATTGAAAAATACATCCAGGGCTTCCGGGGTTCCCAAATAGTCGACGGCTTCAAAACCCAGCTCACGGATCTGGTCCGCAATTTTAATCAGGGAATCTCCGTGAGGGGTATCCTCCGGGATCGGGGTCCAGCCCCAAGATACGTTGGCAATTTTCATAGTTCTTTTCCTCCTACAAATTGGTAATATTCTAGTTTTGACAGGCTCCAGCTCTCGGCTGGAGCCTGTATGCCGCTTAATATGTTCTTGATACAGCCTCGCATAAGGGACAAGCTGTATCGAAAAAGAAAACCATAGTAAACCATAAAAATACCGGTTTATTAAAACAAACCTCATAGGTCTGACGCTTTATCCTTCAGAGTCCTTCCATTCCGCGAAGGCTGTTTAGAGTAAAGCTTAAATGCTGTTAAAAATCATATTGGAAGGAACCGTAGGGGGTTTTCTGCACACGAATAGCGTTGCTCTCAGACATCGCCTCAATTTCGTCCACAGTAACCTCTCTGCCCAGCTTGCCGGAGAGGAAAATGCCCTCGCTGACCAGCATAGTTTGAAGCGCCAGCCAGGCGGTGTCAATTCTCTCGGGAATCTGGCCGCTCAGATAAGCAATCCAGTGTGCCTGATCGTTCACATTATAGAATAGGTTCGGATCAATGGTACGGTTGATCTCCTCGTTCTCGTCGAATCGAATCTCCGCCTCTGTGGTCTGTCCGTTGACCAAATTCATATATTTCAGCACCTGATCCTGATACTCTAACTGATAGGGGAGCCGCAGCCCGCCCTTAGTGCCGACGACAAAGCTGTCGCCAATATTATCCATATGGATTGCCCAAGATTCCAGAATGTCGAGCGTCAAACCATTTTCATACTTTGCAAAGCCTAAGCCAAGCTCCTCGACTTCAAACTTTTTGCCTTCCAAGGCTCTGGGATCCGCGCCAATTTCCTGATAGGTCATACCAGAAACCCGCTCCAGCTTCGGGATTCCCAAAATATACAGGATCTGGGAAATATGATAAACGCCCATATCATACAAAGCGCCGTGTCCGGCGTATTCTGCTGTCAAAAACTCCGGCTGGAACAAAGCTGGTCCGGTAATATCCAAGCCTGGACGCATTCTGCGGCGGTAACCTACGGAACGGGCATGGTACACCTTGCCCAATGCTCCGTTATCTACCATTTCCTTTGCTACCCGGCTCTGAGGAAAGAACAGCGCTTCCAGATGGATAGACAATTCCTTTCCACAGGTTTTCGCAAAATCATAAAGAAGCTTGGCATCCGCATAGGAACCGGCCATTGGCTTTTCACAGTAGCAATGCTTTCCAGCCTTTAAAACCTCCAGCGCCATAGGAACATGCAGGTTATTGTGCAGGCAGACATCCACCGCGTCAATATCGTCTCTCTTTAAAAGCTCCCTGTAGTCGGTATAACCGCTTTCCACGCCGTATTGCGCTCTCCAGGCGTCCAATTTTTCCTGGTTCAAGTCACAGGCCGCCACAACCTTGGCGTTAGGGATTTTTGCATATCTCTGCATGTGGGTATGGGATATCATACCAGTACCGATGATACCTACTCGAATCTCTTTCAACAGAAGTTCCTCCTCATTTTTCATAATCGGCCGCTGTCCCGCTGTTTCTCTTCCGCAAAGCCCTCCTCTCCTGTCATTTGAAAACCCGCGGCTGACATACGGCTAAAACAATTCCTATCACTAAACCAAATAAACAAAATTGTATTTTCAAGATTTGCTTTATTATAGCATTTATCCAGGCGACAAAACACCTTACGAATTTGACATTTTTTTGTACAATAGTGCAATTTGTAGGGGGATTTTTTAATTGAAAAAGCAGAATCCAAATTTCACCAGAAAACATTTGATTTATTTTCTAATCCTCCATATAATAAAGAGGTATAAGGATGTGATGAACGTGAAACTAGAAGAATTCTTCGCTAATAAAAAGCTGCTCCGAAAAATTATCAAGAAAATCCTGCTGATCATCACCTTCACAGTGGCACTCATTTTTGCCCTCTTTAATTTTGATCGGGTTTGGGGTTTTATCACCGGTGCCATCTCACTGGCCGCCCCCTTTTTCATCGGAATTGCCATCGCTTTTGTGGTGAACGTTCTGTTAAAATTTTATGAGGAAAAGGCATTTGCGTTTTTGAACAAACGGAACGGAAGAATCTGGAAAAAAATCCGCCGGGGAGTATGTATATTTTTATCCTTTCTAACCTTTGTTCTGGTCATCGGCGGTATTATCCTGTTTGTGGTTCCCGAGCTGGTAAATTCCGTTAAGGTGCTCACTGACAATGCGCCTTCCTATATCAACCGGCTGATGCAGGAGACCACCAAGCTTTTGGAAAAGTGGAACGTCACTCAGGAGCAAATCAACGCTCTCAAGCTGGACTGGTCCTCTATTTTGACCCAGGCCACTCAGGTCACTACCAATTTCATGGGTTCCGTGTTTAATATCACTGTCAATGTGGCAAACGGTATTTTCATTATGGCCATGAGCTTCATTTTCTGTATGTATATGTTGGTAAATAAGGAAAAGCTCACCACAAACCTAAAGCGGGTAATGTACGCTTACCTGCCAAACCGGGTAGCCAAAAGGACCATTGACGTGGCCATTCTATCAAATAAAATCTTTTCCAATTTTGTGAGAGGCCAGCTTACCGAGGCTTGTATCTGGTTTTTCCTCATCTATCTGGGTATGACGGTTCTCCGGCTTCCCTATGCTCTGCTGATCAGCGCTATTGTGGCCCTTTGCAGCCTGATCCCTATCATTGGGCCTTATATTTCTATGTTCACCGCCGGCTTTATCCTTCTTCTGGTAAATCCCTGGCACACTCTGACTTATCTGATTTTTTTCCTGATTTTGCAGCAGATCGAAGGCAATCTTATTTATCCCAGAGTGGTTGGAACCTCAATCGGCCTCCCGGGCATCTGGGTGCTGCTGGCCATTATCCTCTGCGGAAATCTGTTCGGTATGGTCGGAATTCTGCTGGGCATCCCCACTTTCTCCGTTATTTACACACTGCTGCGCGGAGACACCTCCGCACGGCTGAGAAAGAAGCGGCTCACTACCGAGCAGATTCTTCGCAACTCTCCTTATGAAGCCCATTCTCCCGACGATCCGGAGCAGACAGTTTTAGAGGAATTTAAAAAGAACAGCGGTAAGTAACGGTTTCCGGCTGCTCTGAAATTTTTATCGTATGAAACTATTCGGAATTGTATTTTAATATTCTTAGAAAAGCTAAAGCTGCCGCAATAAGCGGATGTTCCTAGTTTTGTCCGAATCTACACAAAAAGGGCACAGCGCTGGTTATCAGCGCTGTGCCCTTTGATATTCGAGCCTCACGAGTTCTCTATACTCTCTTTGTATCAAAGCTCCTCCACCACGTCACGGAATACTGCGCGAATAATATCTCCGCAGTTTTTCTCATTGTGAGCCGTAACCGTGACTACCGCATTTTTGTCCGGAACAATAATAGAATATTGGCCGTATTTCCCGTCTAGGCGGTAGGCTCCCGGATAAACGCACCGCCAAACCTGATAGCCGTACCCCTGAGAATTTTCCGGCTCTCCAGAACCACTCTCGGTTCCAATACAGTCGAGCTGAAGCTGTTCCACATATTCTTCGCTGACAATCTGTTTGCCCTCCCAGCTTCCTTTTTGCAATAAAAGCCTTCCTAATCTTGCCAGTTCCCCGGTAGTCAACTGGAGTCCGGTGGCGCACAGCGGGTGCCCCAGAGGGCAGCGATTCCATTGAGGATTAAAAATCTTCAATGGCTCAAACAGCAGCGGCACAAGAAAATCCCTGACGTTTTTCCCTGTAACCTTTTCCACCACCCGTCCTAAAATATAGGTGCACGCATTGGAATAATAAAAATGAGTCCCAGGCTTGCTTTTCATTTGGTCCGCCCAAAACTGCCTGGCCCAATCCGAGCTTTGCTCCAGCGGTACGGAAAACCAAAAATTTTCCTTCCCGGAGGACATGTGCAGGAGATCCCGAAGCGTAATCTTCTCACTGCCGGCGGAAGCGTCTTCTGCAAATTCCGGAAAATAGGATAAGGCTCGGTCTGAAAGGGCCAGCCTCCTTTCATCCAGGCAGATTCCTACCGCCACGGACAAAAAGGTTTTGCTTGCAGAATGAAGATTCACTCTGTCATCGCTGCGGAACTGAAAGGCAGCTTCCTCTCCATTGCAATATAAATGGATACCATACAATCCCAAATTCTGCTCTAAATTACTTAAGCGAATCCTATCAAAAACAGCCTGCCGCAACATAGCATCTTCCTTCCGTGTTCTGTTTTTTTCTATGATAAGCCTTTAAAGGGAAAATATCAATTATTATCCATACGAAAATATTTTTCGCCTATCGAAATACTTTCCTTGCCGTATGCTGTCCCGCGGCACATTAAATGACCAAGCCGCTTAATTAGAGGGTGTGATAAAGCATTTTCTCTGAAGGGAAAAATCCCCCTACGCCCGGAAAGAGGCACGCATTTTTCTGTTCAGGCCTGTGTTATTCCGCTGAATTTTCCAAAAGAAATTTCTTCTGCCGTCTCTTCAGCAATAGAAAGTATCCGGCGCACAGCAAAATCTGCACTACAGAAGAGGCCGGTGTGGCCAGGCCGATATGGAATAGAGAAGCGCCGTCCGTCAAAGTCATTAAATAAGAAACAGGGATTCTCACCCCAAAGGCGCCTACAATTCCCTGGATCATAACAAAAAGCGTTTTCCCCCGGCCGTTAAAATAGCCGATGAAGCAAAATAAAAATGAAGTTAAAATACAATCGATAGAATACGCCCGCAGATAATCGGAGGCCGCCATAATCACCGCTGTATCATTTTCCTTCACAAACAGCGTGGATAAAGCGCTTCCATGGAAAAAAGAAAGATACGCCATAACCAAGCCAACCACAAGCGAGGACAAGATACCATACAATAGTGCCTTTCCCGCCCGATCCAGTCTTTTTGCGCCTACATTCTGGGCCACAAACGCAGCCATAGACTGCATATAGGCCGAGGGCACCAGCATAATGAATACACAGAGCTTTTCCGCCACACCCACTCCAGCCGAAGCGATTACTCCCATGGAATTGACAATTGCCATAATAACCAGGAAAGAAATATTGACCAGCAGGTCCTGAAAGGCTACCGGTGCTCCGAGAGACAAAATTTTTTGAATATGCTTTTTCTCAGGCCGCAAATCTTTTTTGCGCAGAGAAAACGGCAGCAATCGCCGACGGATAATAAAAATTGACAGCAATACGCTGAACGCTTGCGCCATCACGGTGGCCAAGGCGGCGCCCTGAGTTCCCATATGAAATACCGCCACAAAAATCAAATCTCCGATAATGTTAAAGACGCAGGCGATAGCGACTGTGATCAACGGCATTTTAGAGTCCCCGATTCCCCGGAACACACTGCCCAAAACATTATACGCCACAATGAAGGCCGTCCCGGCAAAGCAGATCCTTAAATAATCTACAGTTTGTGAGAGGGCTGCCTCAGGCGCCTGCATTAAATGAGCTAAAGGCTCCGCCGACAATAGCATTGCCGCGGTAAGCGCTATGGAAATTAACAGAAACATACAGATTCCGCTGCCAATGACCTGACCGGCCTCCTTTTCCCGTCCTTCACCTATTTTTTGGCCTATTAAAACGGTGATTCCCATAGAAAGCCCCACGATCACGACGGTAACAGTATAAGTCACCTGGCCTCCGGTAGCCACTGCGGACACATCCGCCGCGGAACCAAATTTTCCAACTACCCATAAATCCACAGCACCGTACATTGCCTGTAAAAACAAAGCAATCAGCACAGGAAACGCAAAGGAAATCAATGGTGAAAAAATTTTTCCTTCTGTAAAGGTGCGTTTTGTTCCCACAAGCTGTAACCTCCTAAATACAACAAAAAGCCGGATAAAACATCAGGCACCCCCGACATCTTATCCAGCTTAGCAGTTTTGACCACAAGCCCTCCGATGACAAAAACAGTATAGCAATTTTAAAAAAAGCTGTCAAGAAGGTTCTTTTATACTGCAAGGGAAAGGAGGAAAGTTATAACACCCTTCCTCCTTTTTTCTGCTTTATACAGGACAAACGTTTACCGCCCTCAGTTTTTTGCTGTTTTTCGGATCTGTCTCAGTATCAAACGTAACTTTTTGGCCCTCAGCTAAGCTTTTAAAGCCTTCTCCAACAATTGCGGAAAAATGTACGAATACATCCTCCCCGCCGTTATCATTGGAAAGGAAACCAAACCCTTTCTCAGAATTAAACCACTTTACTGTACCATTATTCATTTAGGTACCTCCATAAATATTTATTTGTACCCATATAAAACAAAAACTCACAAATTTGCACAATCATAAAACTAACTATGATCTGCAAACTTGTGAGAACAAAGCAATTATCATGAATACTCATTTAGTATAACAGTTATTTCATTCTGTGTCAATAGCCGCAAAAATATATTTCAATTCAAATGCTTTATTTGTGTTGGAACAGAATTTTAAGATAGTTTTCCCTAAAGGCCAAATTTTTCATATGGTATGGGAGCCGTGCAATAATTGGAAAGCCTTAAAAATTTATAATAGGCTGTTTTTTAATTTCATTTTTAATACCTTTTGCACGCTATTTTTCTTAAATTCTCCAGGATGACGTTTCCTTTTCATTCCCTGCACGCTCCCGTCCTAACCGCTTCTCCTAATTCACCAAAACTAACGGCTGCTTTATTCATAAAATTTTAGTTTACCGTCTTATTCTGTCCTCTGAAGTTTGAGTATCGTGAGATTGACATCCCCGCCGGTTGCTCTTCCGGAACCAGAATAAGTCAAAGTAAAAACAGTTGGGCTCGGAGCGTACAAAACAAAAAAAGCAGATCCGCAAGCACTTGATCCGTTCGTACTAGTAGCAAAATAAATTCCAGTATCTAAATGCGGAGTTCCATTGTACGACGGAGTAATCTGCATATAATTCGCCGTAGGAAAGATTACAGATACTTTATATGAAATGAGATAGTAGCCTGCGGCAAGAGTAATATGAGTGAGATCTGTAGCGGTAATATTGCCGGTAGGATCTGTTATTGCTGGATAAAGCGTGATAAGATCTCCATTATTGTATACCGATTGTACCGCCGCGTATGAGGCAAAAATATCATCTGGAGCCTCCCCCGCTGCACCTGTCGGCCCCATTACTCCTGTGGGACCAGTAGCCCCAGTCGGGCCGGTAGCTCCTGTAGCTCCTTGCGGGCCGGCTGCACCGGCAGGCCCTGTTGCTCCCCTTGGACCGGCAGCCCCGGTCGGGCCGGTTAT